>Ga0209755_10000009_pt1 | contig 288599 bp, 253 predicted proteins | sample TergutCo191P1_FD_187301 | JGI IMG/M metagenome (GOLD analysis project Ga0209755, IMG submission 187301) | Cornitermes sp. P1 segment gut microbial communities from Petit-Saut dam, French Guiana - Co191P1 (SPAdes) (version 2) | ecosystem: Host-associated > Arthropoda: Insects > Digestive...
GGGGGGGGGGGGGGGGGGGTATGTTTAATCCAGATGCAAGAAAACGGGATATTTGGGCTAATATGGCGCTTAATCTTGTCACTATAATAAATTTACATTTTTCCAAATAAAATGTCAATAGGGGAGATATGTTTTTTACCAACCCTATGGTTTGCAGCAAAATCCTTCCTACTATTTGATTAGGAAGGAATCGAACCCGGCGGAGCGCAGAGCGGCCGCAGTTTTCGTTTGATCCGCTCCGGCAGGAACTGTAACCGCCCACATTTGGTTTCCGTTTACATTTCGCTGTTCAATCGCCGCGGTAAAACCGGCTTTTTGAAGATTGGTGATTTGCGCCTGTGCGTTTGACTCACGGCCAAAAACACCTGTTTGAAAACGAATAGAGGCAGCCAAGGCGGGAGCAGGCGTTATTTTTGGCTGTTCGACAGGAGGCGTTTTGGTAACAGAAGCCGGTTGCGCCGCTGACGGAATATTTCCAGGCGCCGGGGCGGCAGCGAGAGGCAGTGAATCTAAACCGCCTGCGAAAAGCCAGAAGGCGCTTAGACGGATCGCGATTGAAGAAGATGTTTCAGCCGCAGCCAGGCGGCCTTCGGTTGTCAGGGGGAATTCTGCAATTAAACGCTGGCGCCACATTTGAGCGCCGCCGCCTAATTGAAAAGGCGAAGACTCTTCCGTTGTTAACGCGGCGCGCGCGCCGTCAGATAATTTCCATAATATAAAAAGAATCTCGTGTTTTAATTGAGAATATTCCGCATTGTCGGCGAGCGCGGCGAGTTCTGACAGATCGCCTGTTTTAATCGCCTTTATGCTTGTGTTTAAAAAACGCGCCCGCGCGTATTTTGCCAACAACGGTTCGAGCGCTGTAGCCGCTCTTTCCCATTCGCCCATCGCGGCAAGACAGTACGCGCAGGATAAAAGAGCGTCATCGTCTACTCTGCCCGGGATCGCACCTGCAGCTTCGAACCAGCTTCTTGCCGCGCCTTCGATATTGCCGGAGAGCTGGCGAAGACGCGCAAGACGTACAAGAGTATCGTGTCTCCCGGCAGGCGGAATATCCTTCCCGACAGCGGCTGTTTCCAGATTTTTTATTTCCGCTTCAAGTGAAAGACCTGTCTGCGCAAAAACCGTAAACGGAAAGAATGAGCATAATATAACCGCTAGCATGACAGCGAAAAATCTGCTCATTTTTTACCGCCGCGCCTCTTTGCAAAAAATCTTTCTCTTGCAGAAAGAGCGTCCTGTTTAATATTATCATCCGCTTCAGGTTCAATAAAATCCATATCCGCGGGTTCATCAGCGGCTTTTTTCTTCGCCTTTGCTTTTGCCGGTTTATCATCGTGTTTTTTTCTTATATGCAGAATCAAAGGCGTCGCGCAGATAAATCCTGTAACAAAAGAGAAAAATACAGTTAAAAATACAGGGACACTTTCTATCTCTTTAAAACCGAAACTGATATTGCATCTGTTGGCATCATCTAAATTGAAAGCGGCAAATATCATAAAAATAATAAAAACAATTATAGCAATTATTAAACGCCAGGGCATTTTAACCTCACTTTCGCGCGGGTGAATAACCGCGCAGTATAAATAAATATAAACCGAAGGTTTATAAAATTTCCTTCGCTCGGAATGTATTTCCCTTCAAGGCTGACAGGGTAAGTTTACCGAAAGAGCCTATCATCGATTTGGGGCCGGGAACCGCCACCATTTCGTCTTTTTCAGTCCTTGTTATTAATTCATCGGCATTTTTCCGTGAAATTCCTTCAACCAAAACGATTTCTGTACTGCCTATTCTGCTCTTTAACAGCTCTGAGGTATGCTTCTTCTGCAGGGCGATAACTCTGGAAAGCCTTTCTTTTTTCAATTCTTCGTCTATCCTGTCGGGAAGATCGAAAGCTTTTGTGCCTTCTCGGGGGTTAAAATGGTACATATAAGAGTAAAGAAACTTAATTTCCTCCATTAAATTAAGGGTTTTGCTAACGTCATCTTCGGTTTCACCGGGAAAACCGACCAAAATGTCTGTTGAAAGGGTAATTTCTGGCATTGCGCGGCGTATTTCCTGTACCAATCCCAAGAAACGCTCAACAGTGTAGCCCCGGTTCATCGCTTTAAGAACATTATTAGAGCCGTGCTGGACTGGAAGATGTATATGACGGCAGAAAATTTTATTAGAAGCAAGAGCTTCCACCGTTTTAGACGAAAAATTGGCGGGATTGGCGGATAGGAAGCGTATCCGTCCTATTGCGGTTTTTTCAGCCTCAAGCGCGATCTTTTTTAAAAGCACGGAAAAATCCGCCGTATCCCCCGTCTTCCCTGCGGCAGGTTCCCAAAAATAATTGTTTACATTCTGCCCCAAAAGAGTAATCTCGCGCACTCCCCTTTCACCCACAAGGCGGATTTCCTGCATAATATTTTCAGGATCGCGCGATATTTCGCGGCCGCGCACATACGGGACGATGCAATAAGAGCAAAAATTATTACAACCGTGCATTATTGGAATAAAACTTCGAAACTGTCCTTCTTCAAGATGCGAACCTGAAAAAGAGAAAACAGTTTTTTCTGTTTTTTCGAATAACGCGGCTGTTCCGTTTTCCGAGGCTTCCAGAATAAAAGGAAATTGCGATCTTGCGCCGGTTCCCATCACATAATCAACCTGCGGAAATTTTTCTTTAAGCTTCCCGCCAAGCCTTTGCGCCATACAGCCTGCAATCACAAGTGTAAAATTTTTTTTATGTTTTTTTTTAATTCCGGCATAATGGGCAATTCGCCCAAACGTGCGTTTCTCCGCTGTCAATCTTACAGAACATGTGTTAATAAGAACAAGGTCTGCGCCGTCAGCGTCTAAAGCTTCTGTCCATCCGCGTTCCTTGCAGACAAGCGCAAGCGCCGCCGATTCGGCGCTGTTCATCTGACAGCCGTATGTTTCAAAAAAATATTTTTTGTTATGCGCCATTTATGAACGTTTTTTAAGACCGATAAAAAATTTAACTCCGTTTATAATGCCCAGAACCAGAAGCCCTATGGCGCCTATGCTTAAAAGAGTGCTGGAAATAGCGGTTATAGCTGGGATTCCAGACTTTGAAAGCACGGCAAGCGCTCCTGCGGCTGTAATTATAACACCTGCTTTTCTGTCCGCCGGATCTTTTGAGAGAAGTGAGCCTATACCGACAAGACAGACAAGACCTCCTACAATAAGCCCAAGCCCTCTGAATCGCGCAAGCAAATTTAACAATAAAAGAAAAACGCCGCCTGCGGTATAACCGATTGCGGTAATACCGAGTTTCGATAAACTTGATGTCGAGGGAATGTTCTGGATATTTTCGTTGTCATTCATAATTAACTCCTTTGCGCAGCTTCAATTACATTTTGCAGAAGCATCGCGATTGTCATCGGACCTACGCCGCCTGGGACCGGCGTATAGAAACCTGCTTTTTCGGTGACCGACGGATCGACATCGCCGCAAACACGGTAACCTTTTTTTTCTCTTATATCGGCAACGCGGTTAATTCCGACATCAATTACCGCGGCTCCTTCTTTAATCATTTCCGGTTTTATAAATTCGGGATTTCTTGCGGCGACTACCAATATATCCGCCCGCATAGTATGAGAAAAAATATCCTTTGTTCCCGTGTGGCACATTGTTACTGTGGCGTTGTATTCGCGGCGGATCAGCAAATTGGCTAACGGCTTTCCTACGATATTGGATCTCCCGACAATGACAACATTGGCGCCTGAAACCGGCACTGAATATTCGCGTAACAACATCAAAACCCCGTGAGGCGTACACGGTAAAAATCCTTTTCTTTCCAGAATCATGTTCCCCACAGAAACGGGATGAAAACAATCAACATCTTTTTCAGGCGCGATCCTGGCTATTACATTATCTTCGTTAATATGATTGGGAACAGGCGACTGCACCAAAATGCCGTGAACATTATTATTTTTATTTAAATCATCGATAACCTTTAAAAGCTGCTCTTCGCTTGTAGTTTCAGGCAGTCTTATATCAAGGCTTTCCATCCCGGCTTGCGCAAGCGCGTTTTCTTTCGATTTGACATAGGAAAGACTCGCGCCGTCCTCCCCAACAAGCACCACAGCCAGACAGGGAGTAATCCCTTTTTCTTTCAACGCCGAAGCTTCAGCCTTCACACTTTCGCGGATTTTTAAACTTAGCGCTTTTCCGTCCATTATGATCGCCGACATTCAATCTCCCTAATAATTTAATGGTAATATTACCATAAATCTTCCTGATTTGGCAGTTATCGAAACATCACCGTCTTCTGCCTCATTGCTTAACCCGAAAAATCCGCGATCCCAGGGAAGGTTTGAAAGCGGCCATTTTAAACCTCGGCTTTGCGCATCCCACGGCCCTGAACCAAGCGGAAAGACAGAAACAAGCGCGTTTTTTTTAAGACAAACAGAAAATATTTTCTCCTCTCCGCTTGAGTTTACGCAAAAAATATCCTCGCTGTCAGTAATCCATCGTCTTGGAAATAACTCTCTTTCAAAAAGCGATCTAATAGCGAAAAGATGATCAATCCTTCCGCCGCCGCCACCGATGATCCAAATCTCGCCGCATCCTTTTTCTATTGCAAGCGAAAAAGCCAGTTCGGTATCGGTATAATCCTTGTCGCGCTCGTAACGAATCAGGCGCTCTTTCGCTACCTCAGAAAGCCGCGATTCATCATCAAGCGAATCAAAATCACCTACAGCCCAATCAGGTTTAACTCCGGCATCCTGCGCTGCCGCAAGCCCAGAATCGGCGGCAATTACAAGAGCGCCTTTCGCCTCAGTCTCAAGAAGTTGTTTTATAATTCGCGCCTCTGGAGCCTGAGCACCTGTAAAAATTATACCTAACAAGTTATTACCCTTTTTTCTCGCAGAGGCGCAAAGATCGCTAAGTTAATAACTTTGCGTCCTCTGCGTTCTTGGCGTCTTTGCAAGATTTCTTTGCATAATTAATGTAGTATACTTATCAAAGAAGGAAAAATCAATTGACAAAGAATATTGATCCTGTTTTAAAAGAAATTGCCGCGATTTTTAATAATGCCGGGAAAGAAATCTATCTTGTGGGTGGCGCCGTAAGAGATATGCTGATGGGAAAAAAAATACATGACTGGGATTTGGCGACAGACGCTTCTCCCGAAGAAGTTACCGCTGTAATGCGAAGCAATAAAGGCAAAGTGATTCCCACAGGTATCAAACACGGAACTGTCACCGTATTGTATAAAAATAAAAGTTGTGAAGTTACAACATTCAGAACAGAATCGGATTATTCAGACGGGCGCAGGCCCGATAAAGTTTCATACGCCGCAACCATAGAAGAAGATTTATCACGGCGCGATTTTACAATGAACGCCATCGCCCTTAGCCTTCCATCATGCAAAGTTGTCGATCCTTTCAACGGCGCGAAAGATATAAAATCGGAATTAATACGCTGTGTCGGGGAAGCCGCGCAAAGATTCAATGAAGACGGGCTTCGCCCGTTAAGAGCGGTACGATTCGCGTCTCAGTTGGGTTTTATAATTGAACAGGAAACATTAGACGCTATTCCCGGCGCGCTTTCGGTATGCGAAAAAGTTTCATGGGAAAGAGTACGGGATGAAATCGATAAAATTCTTGCATCTTCTCTTCCATCGCAGGGTTTTAACCTGATGCGCGAAACAGGTCTTTTAAAACTTTTTATTCCGGAGCTTGAGCGTTGTTTCGGCGTTGAACAAAAAGGTTTTCATGAATTTGACGTTTTCGGACATTCTCTGCTCGCCTGCGATTACGCGGCGGCGAATAATTTTTCGCGCGAGCTGCGTTTAGCCGCTCTTTTTCATGACATCGGCAAACCGGACGTACGCGCACTTGATAAGACAAGCGGCGTTTATACATTTTACCGCCACGAAGAAGTTTCGGCTGACATGAACAGGACGATAATGGAAAGATTAAAATATCCAAACGCTGTGATTGACAAGGTTTGTCATCTTGTAAAAGAACATATGTTTTTATACACCGACGAATGGTCAAACGCCGCTGTCCGCAGATTTATCGCCCGCATAGGAGAAGATAACCTTGATGATATTTACCGTCTTCGCCGCGCGGATATTTACGGCTTTTCAGGCAGAAATCCTGATTATCGTTCAATAGAAAAACTTGTAGACAGGGTAAATAAAATCTTAAAAGAAGGCAGCGCTTTTACAATTAAAAATCTCGCAATCGGCGGAAACGATTTAATGGCGGCGGGCATCCCCGGCGGCAAAATCTTAGGCGTTATTTTAAAAGAACTGCTGGAAACAGTTCTGGATGATCCGGCGCAAAACACACCCGAAAAATTACTAGAGATTGCAGGGAGAATTTTTAAGGAGAGGGGATAATTAAACATTTAGGAGGTTTAAAATGCGTTCTCTTGTAACTATTCAAAAAGTAAAATCAATCGCCGCTATACAGGATTCCGATTTTTTGGAACTTGCATGCATCATGGGCTGGCAATGCGTTGTAAAAAAAGGCGAGTTTAAGGAAGGAGACTTGGGCGTTTATTTTGAGGTTGACAGTTTTCTTCCTGTCGATGAGCGTTATGAATTTTTACGCGCCTCTTCCTTCCGCGACAATGTTGATAACGGGCAGGGTTTTAGAATAAAAACAATGAAAATGCGCGGACAGTTATCGCAGGGGCTTTTAATACCGTTGGATAAATTTCCGGAGCTGGCGGATTGCACCGAAGGAGCCGATGTAACAGAAAAATTAAACGTAAAAAAATGGTATATCCCCGAAACCGCCAACGCGGGAGGCTCGATCATAGGAGAGCGTCCTTACGGAATTCCGGCTTCCGATGAAATCCGCATACAATCCGCGCTTGAACTCTTGGAAGAGCTTAAAGGAAAGCCGTATTATATAACTACAAAAATGGACGGCACTTCCGGGATTGTCTATTATATCGACGAAAAGATCGGCTGCTGTTCCAGAAACAAGGAAATAAAAGACGAACAAGACGCGCTTTACTGGACGCCTGTTTACAAATACGGTTTAAAAGAAAAACTTGCGAAATACGGAAAGAACATTGTACTTACAGGAGAGATTTGCGGACCCGGTATACAGAGAAACAAACTGCGATTAGCCGAAATTGAATGGTATGTCTTTGACGTTAAAGACGGCGAATCAAACAGATACATGGCATATGACGATGCTGTAAAATTATGCGCGGAACTCGGCATTAAAACGGTTCCGCTGGAAGAGCGCGGCGAGGCGTTCGACTATTCTCTTGAAACCCTGCTTGAAAAAGCAAGAGGCAAATATCCAAGCGGTCTTGATAAAGAAGGCATCGTAGTGCGCGATTCAAATTCTCCAAAAGCGGTGTCGTTTAAAGTTTTGAATAACGACGCTCTTTTAAAAGAGAAGGATTAATTATTTATTAATAAACCGGCTCCGTTTAACTTTTCCCATGCGGCTTTGGCGGCTTCCTGCTCTGCGCTCTTTTTATTTCTGCCTGTTCCCTTTCCGTAGATTTCATCGCCTATTTTTACTTCCATCCAGAATGTGCGGTCGTGTTCAGGGCCGGAGCGTTTTGTTAAAATATATTCCGGATAACAGCGGAATTGCCTTTGGCAGTATTCCTGCAATATCGATTTGTAATCCTTGTAGTAATTAGTTCCGGTTACTTTTTCAATCTCCGGCTTTATACAGCGGCTGACAAAATCAAAAGCGGTTTTATAACCGCAGTCAAGATACAGGGCGCCGATTAACGCTTCCATCGCGTCGGCGAGAATCGCCTTTTTATTTCTTCCGCCGGATAATTCTTCGCCTTTGCCAAGAAGTAGAACCTGATCGATCTGAAGGCTGAGCGCAATATCCGAAAGGACATTCTCCGACACAACTACAGATTTTATTTTTGCCAGCTCCCCTTCGCTTTTTTCCAAAAAAGTTTCGTGCAGGAGCGTTGCGCATACGGCGCCCAGGATTGAATCGCCTAAAAACTCAAGGCGTTCATTGCTGGTTTTATTACCCGTTTCATTCGAAACAGACCTGTGCATAAATGAAAGATTTAAAAGATTTATATTTTTAAATTTAAAACCGGCGGCCTTTTGAAAAACCGCCAGTTTCGTCTTCCTTTCGGAACTGAGAACGTTTTTATGCTTGTTGAGATTTAATATAGTCGTACGCGTCCTTCACCGTTTCAAATTCATTGGCTTTATCATCGGGAATTTCTATGCCCATTTTTGCCTCAATAGCGTAGACCAGTTCATAGGTATCAAGGCTGTCAGCGCCAAGATCCTGACGGAATGATGATTCCATCTTAATTTTTTCTACATCGACTCCCAGCTTGTCCGCGATGAGTTTTTTAATTTCTTCAAACAACTGTGATTCTTCCATTTTTCTCCCCTTAAGTTATACTTTGGAATTCGGTACGATTACCTGCTTACCCCGGTAAAAGCCGCATTTTGGACAAACACGGTGCAAAAGAACCTTATTACCGCACGTACTGCAATCTATCATTGTAGGAGCGGTAAGTTTCATGTTAATGGACTGCCGACGGCTCGTCCTGGCTTTTGATGTTTTACCTCTTGGTACTGCCATAATCTAACCTCTTATTCTAATTTGTAATATTAGCAAAATCCATATTTAATGTCAAGACATTTTTATAGATATTGTCAATTTGAAATCTGTCAATATTAATATCTGACTATCGATCTCTTATCTTATCATACTTTTCTTTCAAGGCTTTGGCAACCAGCGGAGGCACCATTCCATGAAGATTCCCGTTAAAAGAAGCGAGTTCTTTAATCGACGAGGATCTAAGAACGAAAAATTCAGGGTCGGTTGTCATAAAAATCGTCTCAATTTGAGGGTCAAGGGTTCTGTTCATCATCGAAAGTTCGAATTCATAAGAGAAATCCTCTACTCCGCGAACCCCGCGAACAAGCAAATTGATGTTCGTTTTCTTTAAATAGTCCACAATTAAGTGGTCGCAGGTGGTAACGGTGACATTTTTACGGTCTGTTACCAGTTCACGGACCATGGAAGCCCGTTCTTCAGCCGAAAAAAGATACTTTTTTTGCCGGTTTTCAGCAACAATCACCACTAATTCGTCAAAAATAGACGCTGCGCGGCGGATTATGTTGATGTGCCCGGATGTGGGGGGGTCAAAAGAACCCGGAAATGCTGCCTTCCTGTTCATGGCTCAAGCATATAAAAAATTAATACGATAATCAAGAGAGTATAATATGGAAAATATTGACAAAAATGTAATTTTGATATACAGTAACAGTATGGGATTTAAGAAACTAATATCGGTTCTGTCTCTTTTTACGTTAATCGCAGCGGCGTTGTTTTTTTCCTTATCATGCAAAACCACATCTGAAGCGGTAAAAACAGATACCGGAACCGGGCAGACAACTGCGGCGGGTAATACCGCGCAGCAGGGCGATATTTTTGATCCCACAAAGATCTCACAGCAGTATTACGATACCACAAGAGATGAAGTACGCCGGTTCATCGAAGCTTTGAACAGAATAATCAGGGAAAGAAAATTCGAGGATTGGAAGGCGAATTTATCGTCTGAATATTTTGCAGAGATTTCCTCTGCGGAAAATCTTCGGAATTTATCAGAACAGCCCGCGATGAAGACCAGAAGAATTACATTAAAAACAGCTCAGGATTATTTTGATTATGTAGTCGTTCCTTCGAGAGCGAATCTGCGCGTTGACGATATAGAATTTATAAGCATGAACAGGGTAAAAGCGTTCACGAATACCAAGAACAGCGCGGGCGAAGATATAAGTCTTCGTCTGTATGATCTTGAAAAAATAAACGATTCGTGGACAATAATCAATTAAGGAGTATTAATATGTTTTCAATCAAACGTTTTTTCATTCTCTTAGTAGCGGCTATCGCGGTTGTTTCAACCATTTCCGCCCAGAACAGACAAAGAAGCGAAATGTCTGTTGAAGAGTCGTACTTGCAGGAATCAATCGAAATAATGATTATCAGGGAAACCGCAAGAGCCCACAGCAGGGAACAAAAATTAATAGCTCTGGATTATATCAGAGACGCTATCGATCGCGGAAACAAGAACGACGAAATCCGCGAAACTCTGGAATTTCTTTCAAGAGAAGGCAGAATGACACAGGCAAGGGAAAACGGCAGACTCGTTAACAATTATCCTGATGTCAGACGGCAGTCCGCAAAATTTCTGGGACAGATTGGCACGCCGGAAGCAAGAAAAAATCTTCTTGAAATGATTCAGTTTGAAAATGAGCCGATGGTTCTTCAGGAAGTTATTAAATCGCTCGGCGATATCGGCGCGAATGAGAATAACGAAACTGTCAATTACATAGCGTTTGTTATGAACCGCTTCGGCGCGACAAACCCCGACAATATAATGGCGGTCGCTACTATCGACGCGTTTGAGAAAATAGCCAGAAAAAATAATGGACTTAATTCACCTGACGCTGTAAGAGCGCTGGTTCTGATATCCGAAGGTTTGTATGTAACGCCTGTTAAAGAGCGGGCAAGGCAGTTATTAGCGGAACTGCGATCATACGGCGGCTGATCTTTAACGGAGAGCAATGATTTTTAATTTCCCTTTTTCCCGTAAGCGAAAAAAGGTGTATGCTCTTGTCGGAGAAAGCGGCACAGGAAAAAGTTTCAGGGCAATACTTGTCGCTCTCAAATATGGAATAGAATTAATTATTGACGACGGCCTCCTGATAAAGGATAACCGTATACTAGCCGGCCACTCAGCAAAGAAAGAAAACACATTCCTTGCCGCGGTTAAAGTTGCTCTTTTTGACGAGAAATCCCACAGAGACGATGTTGCGCGTAAACTGCAAAGCGAAAAATTTAAACGTATTTTGGTTTTAGGAACATCAGAAAAGATGGTAAATAAAATCGCAGCGCGCCTTCAACTCCCGCCGCCGTCAAAAATAATAAAAATTAACGATATATCAACTCAGGATGAAATTGATAAAGCGATAAGAACAAGGCGCATCGAAGGCAAACATGTCATCCCCGTCCCGAGTATCGAAGTAAAAAGAAGTTATCCAGGCATTTTTTACGACGCGATAAAAATTTTTAAACGGCGCGTAACCACTGAAGGAACTGGAAACGTCTCCGCGATAATCGGTCCTGTCCCCACAATGCATGAAAAATCCGTTGTGCGCCCCGAATACTCAAAACACGGAAGGGTGATTATTTCGGAAGGTGCGTTAAGCCAGATGGTTATCCACTGCGTTGACGAATACAATCACAATATAAAAATTAAAAAAATACTTGTTAAAGATGCGGAAATGGGTTACCGCCTTGTTATTACGATTGATGTGCCTTACGGCATCCAGCTCGGCGGCAATATCCATGAGATGCAGCAGTATGTTATAGACAATATTGAAAGATATACCGGTATCTTGATAGAAGAAATTAACATAATTATTGATAAAGTTACAGAATAATATTACTGCGCGGGAGAAGATTTTTTCCTTCTTCTGCGTCTTCGTTTTTTTGGAGTCCCTGTATCGCCTTCATGAACAGGCGCTTTGGGAAGGGAACGTTTTATTGTTATACCCTTTGAAGCAAGGAATTTTTTTACAGCGTATTCAAGTTCAAAACGCGGCGGATTCATGGGACGAACAAAGTCTCGCGCCGCTTTACAAATCTCTTTATAGTTTTCTATAGGTTCTGATTTCCATTCCTGAATAGTTTCAAGATAATCGATAAAAAGCGAGCTTATCGCCTGCCCTCTTTGATTTTGCGCGCCTTTTAAATCCGTCATTGTCTTCAGGTAATTTTTTTTAAAACCGGAGTTTTTCCGCAGAAGCTCCGCCGCGCGGGGTTGGAGGTAATTATAAAGCCCCATCTTATCAAGTAAATCAACTATATCGCATGCCTTATCAGAATTGATTATCTTAAATATTTCTTCCGTAAGGCGCGATGGTGAGATTGACGTTAATAAATTGGATTGGCTTTGAATCTTCATTTTTAAATTAAAAGGTATGGAAAAATCCGTCATTGCCGCATATTTTACCGCGCGGATCATTCTTACAGGATCATCATTAAAAATGGCTGAGAGATTAATTATATTTTTAACCTGTTTATTTTTAATATCCTTCATGCCGCCGACATAATCCACGACAATCTGTTGTTCCGGATCATAAAACAACGCGTTCATTGTAAAATCGCGGCGGAGAACATCTTCGTCTATCGTTCCGAATGTATTGCTTGTATGTCCGTCTTTGGTGGAACGGAAGGTGGCAACTTCGAAAATTCTTTGCCCGAAATATACATGGACAAGGCGAAAGCGCCTTCCTATAATTCTTGAATTACGAAATATTTTTTTAATGCGTCCGGGGCTTGCCGAGCTTACAATGTCAAAATCTTTTGGTTTTTTTCCGAGTATTAAATCCCGGACTGCGCCGCCCACGATATAAGAATCGAATCCGGCGCCTTTCAATTTTTTTATAATACCGACAGCTTCGCTGTCTACATCGGTAAAATTAATTCCATGCTCATCGCAGGTATAAATAATCGCTTTTTTTACAAGTTTGCCGTCTTCTGCGGCGGAATATCTGTATCTCATTCACATGTTAAGCACTTATATGCTTACATATCCATGACAGAAGGTTATCCTGCACCTCTTCACGGTTGGTTTCATTCAATGTCTCATGCCTGGCGCCAGGATACAGCACAAACTCGCAATCATTTATTCCCACATTCCGGTAAGCATTAACCAGAGCTGTGGGCGATTTACCCATATCTCCGACGGGATCTTCGCTTCCTGAAAAAACATACACCGGTAAAGAACGGTCTATCCTTGCCAACGCGTCAGAGCGGTGAATGTTATAAAGCAATTTTACAAGGTCTCTGTAAAAACCCGAAGAACAATTAAATCCGCATAACGGATCGGAAATGTATTTATCAACTTCATTCTCGTCGCGGCTTAGCCAGTCAAACACCGTGCGGTTCGGTTTAAAAGGCTTATTGTAAGCTCCGTCCGCCATCGACTTAGCGGCGCGGGAATTTTTTCTTTGCCCTGTCAGCGCGGCTATTATTATCATTAAAGGGACTCCCGCTTTAACCATAAAATCACCGGGCCCTTTGGTTCCCGATAAAATACATCCGTTTATTATTAAATCGTCTGAATATTCGATGTAATTTTGCGCTATAAAAGATCCCCATGAGTGTCCTAAAAGAAAAAGTGGTATCTTCGCTCTAATCTTGCTAATTTCCATATTAATTGAATGAATATCGGCAGTAACGCGGACAATACTGTCAGCGTCGCCGCAATGCCCAAGAAGCCCGCCTTTTCCGGGATCGTTTAACCCAAGATCGGCGGTTTTACCGTGCCCGCGCTGATCGGCCGCCCATATTTCTATTCCGGCTTGCGTAAGTTTTTCCGCAAGTCTTTTATAACGAAGAGCGTGTTCCGCCATGCCGTGGATTATATGAAGTATGGCTTTTGGCGGTTCATGTTCGGGAGACCAGCGGTACAGGTACAGCTTGGTTCCGTCATGGGTCTGGAAATAGGCCTCAGTTTGAACCATAGGTTATTCTAACCTTTTTCCGGGTTTGTGGCAATGCCCATTTAAAACTGTAAAAAATATTTTAGCATTTTCCTGCGTATTTTAATACTTTCATCACGATCCGGATTAAATGTGTCAAAGCAGTGCCTTAGTTTTCGTTCCTCTCCCTTCATGAACAAGAAAAAATGTTCTAAATTGTTTTCTTTTAAAATATCAACAATATGAAACGACATAAAATTAAGATTATCATCGGAATTGCTTATTACAAATACAGGCGGAAATAATTTTACTTCTGGCAAATCTTTTATTATCAGATTTTTATAATATTCCTGTTTTTTATATCCTTTTTCGTATATCGCCCATCTAAAACCCCGCCACTTTATTGTCTTACGCGCCATTTCAATATAACTGCAATTAACCGCCAAAGCTTTTATTTTTATATTCGGCTTATTCACATTAAAAACATTTTGCAGTCTTTCGCTTTCAGAAACAAGAGCGGTAATTGCCGCTAAAAAACCGCCGGCTGAATGACCGATAAGATACACCTTACCGGCGTCTGCCGGATATTGCCCGATATTGTTTCCGATCCAATCCAACGCATTAATAACATCCGGTATCTGTCCCGGAACTTTAATGCCTTCTGTTACAAGCCGGTAATTAATGTTAAATACGATAAAACCGTCTCTTACTATATTGTAACAATATTGTTTTATATTTTCTTTATTTTCGCAAATAAATCCGCCTCCATGAATATTTACAACTACAGGAAAGGGACCTTCCATATCGTCAGGATAATATATATCCAGTAAATGCCCTCTATGCCCGCTGTCAGTATAAGGAATATCTGTTATTGCGGTAATATTTCCAGGCAATGTTCTTGCCGACAGTATACGATGATGCTGTGCGTCTTCTTTTTCGCGGTAATTTTTAAGAAAGTTATCTCTCATGGTCGTGCATGATGTTAATATTAATCCTGTGACTGTAATAAAAAAAATAAAATTATTTATTTTCATGTTAATATTATATAATAAATTTGCAGTTTCATATACAGTTAATTACTTTTTAAAAACAGCCAGACTTTCGATATGCGCGGTTTGCGGGTAAAAATCAAAAAATTTTAACTCTTTTAGCTGATATCCGCCATTAATTAAAACTTTTGAATCCCGCGCGAGGGCCGCAGGATCGCAAGAAACATACGCAAGCGCAGGCGGACCGTTTTGCGCCAGGACAGCGGCAAGTTTAGGCGCAAGCCCCGCTCTCGGCGGATCAGCCACAGCGAAACCAAAAGCGCCTGCGCAGCTCAGCAGATTTTTTTGCCATTCTGTATCGCGCAATGCAAAAAATTCGGCGTTAATGCCTCTTAAATTTTCACGCGCCAGACTGACGGCTATTTTATTCTCCTCCGCAAGAACAATCTTTGGAAACATATCGCCAAGAAAAAGGGCAAAAGTGCCCGCGCCGCTGTATAAATCCGCCGCTGGTAAAGCGCGTTCCGCGCCTTCTGCGATTTTTTGCAATTCCATAATCAATTTTTCCAGCATAAAACAATTGCTTTGAAAAAACACGCCTGCGTCTATTGTTAATTTTTTATCAAGCAGTTTTATTTTCTCTCTTTGAACACCGCCTTCATTCAAAAACACATTGTCTTTAAAAAACACCGTAAAACGATCTTTCTCTACAGGTAAAGTAATCCGTTTATCATCATCCGCCGCGCCTTTAGCGTTTCCGCTTGAACTCGATTGTAGTAGTTCTCTTATCCCATGAACCGCAATGGGACAGTCAGAAACCGCTATAATTTCACCGCTGCGCCTGCCCATCAATCCAAATTTTAAATCATGTTCGCTCTTTGCCTTCTGCCTTAGACAATGAAACTGCATCCTGTTGCGGTATGTATAAGGCGGCGAAGCAAATACTTCAGGCTCAGGCGCGTCAATCCGCCCAATCCTTAAAAACATTTCTTTTAAAATGGAAACCTTGGAATCAAGCTGCGCTTTATAATCAATATGCTGAAGGGAACACCCGCCGCATCTGCCGTAAAAAGCGCAGACGGGATTCAGGCGAACCGGTGAAGGATCAATAATTTCCAGCAGTTCCGCTCTCGCCCACGTGTTATGCTCTTGTGTAATACGGCATAGAACAGTTTCATCGGGCGCTCCCATTTCTATAAAAACAGGTTTACCTTCGAAACGCCCTAGAGCGTCGCCGCTTGAAGTAATATTTTCCAGTTGTAATTTGAAGACATCTCCAACTGCCATAATTACTTATATCACAGTTAAAAAAATAAATCTTATAATGTGGTATAATTAAACCAATGCGTCAAATTAACAAAATGTGCGTATTATTCTTCGTCGCCGTATCCGCGGTGTTTGCTCAAAGCGATGTTCGCGAACAAGGTTTGGTAACAAATGATCCGCTGTGGCGGCAGGCGCTCGGCGGCGCTGTTGTATCATTGCCTTCAGTTCAGGCGCAGTCCGCAGTCGTTGCTCTCGACGGAGGAAATATCCGCGCGTATTCTACCGCCGGCACTTCAATGTGGAATTATTCGGCAAGAGGAAAGATAAGCCCGTATGTATCCCGCTCGCGGGAGGGCACGTCGTACATCGCCAGGACAACCGGAACATTAATCGCAGTAAACCGTGCGGGACGCGAATTGTGGCGGCGGGAGATCGGCGGCGCGTTAAGCGCCCGCGTAGTAATCGGGTGGGACGGCAGATTATTCGCGCCTGCCGATAAAAAAATATTATGTTTTACAGCTTCGGGAAACCTGCTGTGGACGCAAACATTCGAAACATCATTTTTAATCGAGCCGAAACTTGATCTGAACGGCGGAATATTATTCGCTCTTGAAAACATGGTTATCTGCCGCGTCGATCCTTTTGGAAATGTCAGCAGATGGACAATATCAAACACACCTGCTTTCATAGTATCGATAGAACAGAAAAATATTTTAGTTGTATATAAAGACGGCGCAATGGAAATTCTTGGCGCCGCCGAAGAATGGTTTATTTCCGCGCAAAGCGATGTTCATGTGTCTCTATTGCCAAAACTGCCGTCCAATCCGCTTGCGGCAACAGGAAAGGGAAACAATATAGCGGCAGTCATGAATGACGGAAGAATAGTATTTTTATCCGCGAATGAAAAAAAAATCCTTTGGACCGGCAGCACTCACATAAGAGAAATGGCTGGTTCGGGTAACAGTCCCGACATAGAAGCGGAAATGTTTTTTGATGAAAGAGGAATTTATATCCTTTCCAGAAACGGCGCGTCATGCTTTTCACCTGACGGCAAAAGACTCTGGTTTACATTCCTGCAGAACGCGGCGTCAATACCGGCTTTTGGAAACGACGGAGTGTTGTATTCAGGCGGAATTGACTGGATACTTTACGCATATAAAATAGAAGATCGCGTTCTGCGAGAAGAAAATTCTCTTTACGGACCGAAACCGCAGGGGTCTTACGGAATGGGGCGTCCACGGGCTTCCGACGCTCTTGAAATTCCTTATAATTTGCAGGAAAGAAGAGCGAAACTTGATCAGATTTCCAAAGCGATAAACCGCGGCGCGGTCGGGGAAAACGAATCTGAGTGGACATCATTTTTACTGACGGTTTCAGCAGGAAGGGAGCATATACAAATGCGGCTTAACGCCATTTGTCTTCTTGGAAAAATTGGTTCTCTGGAAACAATCCCGTGGCTGGTAAATATTTTTAAAACAGATAACGAGCCGATTATCAGAGCCGCAGCAATAACAGCTATCGGAGATATTGGAGTAGATCCACAAGGCTCCGCGCTTCAAACATTTTTTCATTTATTAGTTTTTGATATCACAGTAAAAGACGAACATATATTAACCGCGATTGCGTCAGCAACAGGCGCTTTATGCCGTTTTTCAGGACCACCTCTCAGCGAACTTGGAATAAAAATTTTAAATATGCTTACTCAGCCGCATCAGCCGCAGATTGCAAGAAGACAAGCTAATAAAGAACTAGCGTCGCTCAGATAGCGGATAATTTTTATCTGTCTCATGGTTTATACACATTATGAATTTTTTCTTTTCCTGGAAGACGGTAAATATCAAAATCTTCATCAAGGCTGACTATTTCTCTGATGCCGGTTTTTTCTGCGGCAACAACCAGACTCGCGTCAGCAAAATCCATTGGAAGGTCTTTATATTTTCTTGTTAGTTCTATAATACGAGGCAAATCATGTTGATTAATATCACAGACAATTACTCCATGATAAATCGCCCATTCTAAAAAGTCACATTGAGTCTCAACGCTAAATTTTAAAAAATGAGAAACCTCAGCAAAAACGGCAAGAGTACATATGAAACAATACTTGTATTCTGTAAAAAAAGATCTGATTTTTTTATGATGGCTGTCATCAGCGTCAAACAGAGCAATAAGAGGACCTGCGTCAATAAGAATTCTGTCTTGCAACAAGATACTCCCTAAAGCGTTGTTTATACGTTGTTGAAAGATCCCCTATACCTGAACCGTACTTGCCGAAATACGGTAAGCCCAGAGTATAGGAATCCATCTCATGTTCTTCTTTGTCGAAAAGCATATTCAGAGCCTCGATTATTACCTCTGATTTTGTCATGTTTTTATGCTTTGAAAGCGTGACAAGCTTGTTCCTTATATCCAAGGGAAGCCTTGCGGTGGTAATAACCTCATTTTTTATACGACTTTTTTTATCTAATAATTGAACACTCATATTACAGATTGTAATACGGTATTATCAAATTGTCAAGCGGTTTTTAAAATTTGTGAATTTTGTTTTCTATTCCCAAATTCATAAAAATGTACTATAATACTACATCAGGAGTTATCATGAAAATGTCAAAATACAGGGTATTAATAGCCGCTTTTATCTTAATTACAGTTACAATTACAGGTTTCGCGCAGGTTAACCGTGATGAATTACAGGATCTTCCTCCTGTCGTATTCATTAATTATGAAGGCCCTCATGCAAGACTTGATACCAGAGAAGAAATCCGTCAAATCGGCGTTGTTATGGGTAATGTGATTTCGGAAAGAGAAAGAGGCAACGCTTCCACTCTGGCGGCAATGTCGGAAGAGCAAAAAAAGACATATTCCTATAAATTTGAAGCCGGCGCTGTTAACAGATATTATGTTATTCATTGTGTTTCAGGCCCGGAAGGTAATAAAATCGACGCGGACATTATGGGGCTTGGCGTAGACACAAGCGTAGACCATATACGCAACTTGCGCGTAATCATTCAAGGTTATCTGCAGGCAGCGTACAGTTACTCTGAAAGAGACGCGGCGCTCCTTGCGGAATACATAACAATTTACAACGCCGTATACCGCGGTAATTGGGATTATTTTGGTGAACGTTATAAAAATCAGGTTATGAGTAATCTGACAAGTGATAAAGTAGGTCTTTCAATCCGCTACGACGAATGGCCGGGAAGAACATTAATTGTAATTCCCCTTGGGCGCGGCGGTTTAAGTTCAATCGATACAAGCACTATTTCCGACTCAAGAGTTATCGAGGAAATGCGCAAAGAGGACGATCAGGGTATTCCGCAAAGGCAGGGAATGGTCAATCTGATGGAACGCGAAGCAGCGCAAGCTGAAAGACAGGCGCAAAGAGAAAGTCAGGAAATCAGACAGGAAGAAAGACAAATAGCCAGCGAAAGACAGCAGGTTGCGCAGGAAAGACAGAGAGCCGAAGAATCAGGCGATGCAAATGCGCAGGCGCAAGCTGCAAAGAAAGAAGATGAACTTAACAAACGCGAAGAGGCTCTTGACCAGCGGCGTGAAGAGGCGCAGAAACTTCAGGAATTCGCCGAACAAAAATCGGACGAAGCTCAAGCGCAGCGCCAGGAGATTGCAAGAGATCAACAGGCCGCTATTGCGCAGGAACCGGCAGGCGGCGTCTTCGGTATATCTATAGAAAAAACAACTCCTACTTACATGGGAAGATTAATTCGTTTTAATCCGGCGGACGGAAAAGAAATCAGAAGGTCTCCTTTGAATTCAGTTCACACAAGAACGGTAACAATTATCGGCGGAAGAATTCTCGCCATTGCGGGAGAGAATACAGGTCAGGGAGCTGTGCGCCTCATTGAACTAAACCAGACCAGTCTGGAAATGGCGAGACAAGGCGCGGATGATATTTTAGCAGGAAGCCTTTTATGGGTTAACGGAAATGATCTTTATGCGATAACTACCGATCTTTCCACAAAGGAATGCTACCTTGGGCGCTTTAATACAAATCTTGAACTGCAGGCGAAGTCTACTGTTAAAGTGCATACCGGAGCTTCGGTAACAATCCAGCAGGGAAAACTTCTAACGCAAAATACAGACGGCACTCCGTTAATATTAAATCCGGGAGATTTAACCAGTATTGTATTTTAATTATTAACTGTAGATATGTTCAAAGCCGTGGAGCAAATCCACGGCTTTTTCTTTACATGTTCCGCAAACTGTTCCAATTTTTGTCGCCTGCTGAAGCTGTTCCCAGTTTCTGGCTCCGTTGTGAAAAGCGGTTTCGATATCCTTATCAGTTATTCCGAGACAATGGCAGATAACAACAGTCTCCTCGACAAAAAGCCCCTGCCTGCCTGTTTTAGAAAGATAATCATCGATTGCCGCGCGAAGCGCTTTATCGCCAAGAACCGAACAGTGTATTTTAAAACTCGGAAGCCCTCCCAGTTTTGCGACAAGGTCTTCGGGTTTTATTTTATAAGCGTCTTCGATCTTCATTCCTATAATAGTTTCGGAAAGCATGCTGGTACTTGCTATCGCGCTTGCGCAGCCGTAAGTTTTCCAGCGCACATCGGTAATAACATCATCTTTAATTTTTAAAAGCATCAGCATCTGGTCTCCGCATTTAATGTTGCCGGTCTGCCCCCTTGAGTCAGGCGCAAAGCTCGCTTCGTCTTCGAGAAGCACATTACGCGGGTTTGAAAAATGATCTTTAACAGTATCTGAATAAAGCCAGTCTGACATAACTCTCTCCAATTTAACAATCTGATAATGTTGACATTGACCTCAGCCGCGCGATTATAGGCGGAAGTGTTTCTATTATATAATTAATATCGCTTTCTGTAATACCCCACCCCAGGCTGAACCGTATCGAACCGTGCGCAAGCTCAGGCCCTACCCCTGTCGCCATAAGCACATGAGAAGGCTCAAGACTTCCTGACGCGCAGGCGGAACCTGTAGACGCTTCAATTCCCTGTAAATCCATAGAAAGAAGAATCGATTCACCTTCAGCTCCTGGGAAAGAAACATTAAGCGTATTTGGAAGAACATCAACAGGATGTCCGTTTATTTTGATATGCGGAATTTTATCGCAAAGCCCGGCGCGCAGTCTGTCGCGCAATGAGGCAATCTCGCTACCGTATCTTAACACTTCGCCTGCGGAAAGTTCCGCCGCTTTCCCGAAACCTAAGATACCGGTGTTATTGTAGGTTCCGGCTCTTAATCCGTCCTCCTGATGTCCGCCGACCACCAGCGGAAACAGCGCAGCGCCTTTTTTTACATAAAGCGCACCCACCCCCTTGGGACCGTAGATCTTATGCGCAGAAATTGTTATATAGTCAGCGTTTAGCTCTTCTGCATTGAGAGGTATTTTACCGACAGCCTGCACAGCGTCTATATGCATGAAAGCGCCCGCGCCTTTGACAAGCGCGGTTATTTTTTGAATATCCTGTACAGTGCCAATCTCGTTATTAGCCGCCATTACAGAAACAAAAAGTGTTTTTTCGTTTAACGTTTTTTCCAATACGTCCATTTTTAGTTTGCCGTATTCATCGACAGGTAGAATCGTTACCTTAAAACCGGCTTTTTTTAGATTTAACGCGGAGTTCATTACGCACGGGTGCTCGATTGCTGATGTAATAAATTCATCGCGGGCAGAAGATGCAGAATCTATAAGAGCGCGCATTGTTTGAAAGACCGTATTATTAGCTTCAGAGCCGCCTGAAGTAAACACAATTGTACCGTTTTTTGCTCCTATAAGATTTTTAATCGAGTCTCTTGCCTGCTCTACCCTGGCATGAGCGAACCTTCCTGAAGCATGCATACTTGATGCATTACCGAATATATCCAAATCTTCTATCATCGCGGATTTTACTTCCGGTCTTAGGGGGGTGGTCGCGTTGTAATCGATATACACTTTTCTCATTTTTTATAATGATAGCGGTTTTTTTAAGAAAAATCAAAGGTGTTTAAGGAAGTGTATGCTTAATGATGGAAAACCACGTCGAATGTCGCCGATGTGTCTTTTCGCTCCCGCCCTTGTTTTCAATTTATTGGAACATACGCTATAAAATAACGATTAATGATATTTTAATTAATTATTTTTATCCCGAAGTTCTTTTTTAACCTCATCCAGCCTTTTATTTAAAGTAGCAATCGTCCTCTCAAGGCGAAGTTTTTCTTTCTCCAGTATGGCGACAGGATCAATGTCTTCCTTATCCTTATTGCGTACCTGAACCTTAACGCTGTCAGGGCTCTTGCCTTTAATTAAAGCGGTTTCGGCGGCTTTGCGATCGCCGCCGTCGCGGATACCGGCAAGGAAGCGCATATTATCGGCTCCGACTTCCGCCGCGATGTCATATTCAAACATTTTCATTGCCGTATTGGCGGCGGCTCTGGGGATGCGCAACATTCTGTCAACATAGTCTTCAAAACGCACGCCAATACCGGTGCAAAGATCGTGCGCTTTTATCAGATGTTTTCCCATTTCCTTGACAAGCTCTCCGTTGTTTTTTAAATACTTATTGCGTATAACTTCCGTCAGTTTTAAAAGTTCAGGAGAAACCGCAAACACATCGCTGTAGATTTTTTTCTTTTCGGCTTTTTCAAGAAGTCCGTGAAATATCGCCCAAAACTCGGGGTTGTGCGCTCTCGGAGAAAGAGTGCCGCCTCTTGAGCAGGCATGAAGATGATGCGCGTATTCGTGTATCGCCGTATAGAGCAGCAGATTCTGACCTGCGTCATCTTCTTGAAAATTTCGGTTGTGAATAATAATTTCACGGGAAGCAGGTTTGTAAAGGCCGTTTACCTTTTTGCTTTTCTTGCCGGAAAAAACAAGCGAGAATTCCAGCGGCGCGTCTTCGATTGCTAATAATTTTTGTTTTACTTTATCCTGATTCATATTTGCTCCTTTTAAACTGTATCCAGAATTTTTTCCATAGCAAGCGCGGCGGCGGCGACACAGGCTGTTTCCGTGCGAAGAGCGCGGTCTCCGATGGACAAGCGTAAAAATCCTGCCTGTTCAAACATTTCACGCTCTCTGTCCGACCATCCTCTCTCGGGACCTACCGCGATTACAGCAGGGCGGCTTGAAGGAGTCAGGTTAAAAAAAGACCCTTCCGCTCTTACATTGTCCATTGCAAGAAGGAGCGGGATGCGGGACGCGCACATATCGGTTTTTTCCCAGTGGCGTTCTTTTAACCAGACGCCGAGATTTTCATAAACGTTTAAAGACGGAATCATAGTGTCGCGGGATTGGACGGCGCCTTCTACAAGAGCGGCATGGGAGCCGCCGTCCATTAAAAGTTTTGTGTCCCTGTAGCTTTTTTCACCCATGTCAGTTCCAGTAAGATCGATTGCCGATACTCCGATATTGGACAGATCCCTGAAAATTCGCCTAAGCTGGATTGGGCGCACAAATGAAACTACCATCCTTAAACGCAGGCGCGGCGCAGGCGGCTCGGTTGCTGTAATGGTGACAAATATCGAACCGTCAATATTGATCTTTTCAATCCTGCCCGTTCCGCGCATCCCGCCGAGGATACCGGCTTCGAATTCTTCACCGGGTTTTTTATGTAAAACTTTTAAAAGATGAATTGTTCTTGCATCGCGCCTTGAAAGATTGCGTCCCAATTCATGTTCTTCAAATAAAATAATATTCACCGTAAAAGTATATCAAATTATCAATATCTTGACAAAACCTTGTAAAGATATAAAGAATTCTCAGATGGCAAAAATCGGCGGATTCAAAAATATTATCCTGGAAACACTTATAATACCTGTTTTTATATTAATTATTACATCGTGCGCCGTCAGTTCAAACGTATACAAAGAAATGGACAACGCGGTAAAAGAAACCGATTTTGAATCGGCAATAAACGCGATAAGAAAGGGGCAGGAAGGAAGAAGAGCCGCTTATTCGGAAAGAAACGCGATTTTGCTGTTCCTTGACAAAGGGCTTCTTGAACATTACGCCGGAAATTACGCCGCTTCATCGAAGGACCTTCAAACTGCGGAAAAATTAATCGAAGAAGCCTACACAAAAAGTATTTCGGAAAGTTTTTTTTCTTATATCATTAATGACTACACAAAGGAATACCCGGGCGAAGATTTTGAAGATATTTATATAAATGTTTTTAACGCTTTGAATTATTATCACAGAGGCGATTTGGAAGGCGCTCTTGTTGAAATACGAAAATTAAGCATGTCAAGCGGAAAATTAGATATGCTTTCACGAAAATATGAATATACAGATCCAAAAAGCGGAGCTTCTCTGAATGAAATGGCGAAAAATGAAACAGGCATCAGGCAGTTGCCTGATACAAAAACTGTTAAATTTTCAAACTCGGCTCTTGCGCGTTTTTTAGGCGCTCTGTTTTATCTTGGCGAAGGTAACACCGACGCGGTGCGTATTGAATTAGAACAGCTTTACCGCGCTTATTCAACAAACAGTAACATTTACAAAGGACAGGTGCCGGCAGCGGTAAAAGAGATTCAAAATGTACCAGGCGGCATGGCAAGACTTAACATTATTAGTTTTACAGGGCTGTCTCCGGTTAAAGAAGAGCAGCTTATTATTCATTACCTGCCGTTTCGCCACCCTGTCCTTCAAATTGCGGCGTTTAAACTTCCTGTACTGGTTCAAAGGCCTGCCGGAATTACAAGGGTGGAAGCTGTTATAAATAACAACAGAAGATTCGATCTTGAACTGCTGGAAGATATGGGCTCTGTTGTCAGGGAAACGTACAATGCCCGTTTTTCAAATATTCTGTTAAAAACATACATCCGTACAATCATCAAATATTCTGTCGCGGATATCGCGGCAATGGAAGCTGTCAGGAGGCAGGATTCATTAACCGGATTAATGGTTTCTATTGCCGCGAGAACCGCTATGGATTCTTCGGAAAGAGCGGATATAAGAATGTCCCGCTATCTTCCCGACAAAGCATATGTAGGCGGTATAAATCTTGACCCTGGCGCCTATTCTGTTATAATAAATTACTACAGCGGAAACCGTATTGTATCAAATGCAATATACAATGATGTTATTGTAAATAAAAACGGATTAAACCTGATACAGTCCGTAAAATTGAGATAGGAGAAATCGACGTGAAAAATATTATTTTTACATTAAGCGTTCTTTTATTATTATCCTCATGCTCCACAAGCGTAAAAAGAATTGAATCCGGCACTCAAGGGGATTTAAGCGGCAACTGGAATGCCAAAGATGTGCAAATCGTCTGCGAAGCGTTAATAGCGGACTGTCTTTCCAGCGCGAGGGTGGATCAGGAGATCAGGGCAAGAAAAAACAAACCTGTCGTTATTGTCGGAAGATTCAAAAATGAAAGCGGCGAACAAATTGATACGGCGATTATCACCGCTATAATGGAAACTGTCATTTTTAATTCCGGTAAAATGGATTTCGTCGCTGCTGGCGATACAAGAGCTGACATTCGCGCAGAAAGACAGGAACAGCAGGGTAACGCAAGCGAAGAGACTACCGCCGCTCTTGGAAAGGAAATCGGCGCGAATTATATGCTGACAGGTTCCGTAAGAATTATTGTTGACAGAGAGGAAAATAAAAGCGTAAGAACTTATTTTGTGTCGGCGGAACTTACAAACATCGAAACAAACGCTAGAATTTGGCTTGGTCATAATAATGAAATTACAAAGGTTGTTATTAGACCAAAAAACAAGCTTTAATTAAGGCAGTATTTCAAAAACAGAAGTCTGCCCCGGAAGTGTTTTCATCTTTGATCCGTCCAGATTTATTTTTTCCCGTACATTGTCAGAAATAAGCGCTCTTGCGCGCCATCTTACGGTTTTTAACACAAGGTTTCTGGCGTGTACAGCAGGCTGTCCGCTTACGGTAAACCCTGTTTCAGGCGACCATGAAAATGAACAAAGCCCGTAATCTATTCCGAAACGCCATGCAATTTTTTCATTTTTTAATATTTGTCTTACAAGAAGACACGCTTTATCCGAAGGATGGTAACTTTTTGCAAGCGGCTGTCCGTCGTCTGTCCATTTATAAGTTGTTAATTTAGGTTGGATTTCAAGAGGAGAGCCGAAACAGGCGAGTATTGTATCTCCTTCATAACCAGCGATAACGGCGCCCGAATTAAATAATATCTTTTTTGCAAGCGTATAAAAAGCTCTTTTCATCTTTCCGGCTTCTTTGGAACTATCCTTCTCTTCCTTATTAAAAATTCCGGTGTCCTTAATCGCGATAATTGCGGCGTAAGTCGCATTTACTTCCGACAGACCGGGTCTTCCCCAGTTAATAAGTTTTCTGAGATGATCTTTGGAAACCGCCGTTCTGTAAGCGGCGCGGAAACTGCGCGCTCTGTAACTCAGGTACAAACTCTTACTGAAAAACAGCGCAAGACAGGCGGCAAGAGACGAGCCAAGAGCGATTAAAGGATCGATCCAATACGAGAAAAAAATAAAAAAAACGCCGCACAAAGCCGCACAAAGAAAACATGAGAATATTCCAGCAATCAAAATAATAACAGGGCGCAGAAAAACAAGTATAACCAATATCACCAAAGACGCGGCGATTGCGAATAAAAGCGCGTAAACTTCATCAAAAGGTTTTATATGATTTCCTGTTATTAAAGAATTGGCAAGAATGGCATTATACTGCGCGTTTATACGCGGACCTATAATGCAAAGCGACATTGGAAGCTCTTTTTTAAAATATGAATGGCATGAAGACAATTCGCCGTACGCGTCATTAAACATCATAAACACTTCTATTAACTCATTCTTTGCGTTGATAAGGAACGCAAGCTCTTCTTTGTTAGATGAATCCGTATCGGCGATTATTTCTTCGTATCTGCTTATTAAATCCTCTTCCATGGTACTGTTAAAAAACGCTTCAAGGCTTCTGAAATAATTGTTACGCGCCGATATCCACGCGTAACGGTTATCAACGCTTGGAGTCTTTAAAAGTTCATCCAGAAGAGTTTGCGCGTATTCGCCGAGGAAAAGCGGAATTTGATCGGGCGGTATATCAGAAAATATTTTTAATTCGTTTGCCAAAGCCAGCGCTTCAAGCATGGCGTTGGAGGAATCTTCGTACATTCTGAAAAGATCGATATTTACACTGCGGAAACCGGCATTCCACGGAGAGATAATATTACTTTCGCTGTCAAGAGTTAAATCCAAATCTTTGCCGTCATGGCTTCTAAGCCATAATATTTTCTTTCTTCCTGAAGTTTCGATCCTTGAAACGGTGTAACGGTGTTTCAGATTTGCGTATACGGGATGTTCAATATTATTCTCAGAATCGATGGGCTTCGCCCGCCTGAGCTTTCCGTCCTTATCAAGCTGCGGTTTTGTATACCCGTCAATATAATTGCCGAAAACCGATACGGAGCGCAGCAGGTCTTCGTCCCTGTCGATTAAAGTAGTAATAAGACGATCCCTGCCCTGTTCCGCCGATTCTACAACCTGCTCAACATAAACAGGCGCATCCAGAGGCGTTACATACCCCATCCTGATGCCTTCAAACAAATTGCGGATGTTCGCGCCCACAAGATTGTATTCATCGGTAAACCGGCGGCGGACATCCGCTTCGGTTAAAGTAATCGGAGTTGCCGAAGGGGAAAGCCTGCCTGACAGAATCAGATTTGACGCTTCCATTTCTGTAAGAGTCATAAGAACTGTGTAAAAATCGCTTCCTTCGATATATTCGTCTGTCTCGATAACAAAAATTTCGTTTGATACGGCGTTTTTTTTATATTTTATAAGAAAATCATAATGCGCTCCGAGCCTTGGACCTGACAACAGATAACTCAGCAAAAAAGCCGCTCCAACGACGAAAATAAGACTGCCGAGAAACATTAAAAGCGAAATCTTAAATGAAACGCGCGCGGGCATATTTAAATTTAAGCTAATATGTTAAAATATACAAGACTTATAAAAGAATTAGGAGATAAAAATGGCAAAAGCGTTTATGGACGAGAATTTTTTACTGGAAACAGAAACTGCGCGCGTTTTATACAACGCGCTAAAGGATGAGCCTGTCCATGATTACCACTGCCACCTTATCCCCTCCCAAATAGCCGAAAACAGGCGGATGCCCGATTTAACAGACGCGTGGCTTTCCGGGGATCATTATAAGTGGCGTATGATGCGCGCGATGGGTATAGACGAAAAATACATTACAGGCGACGCAGACGGTTATGAAAAATATCTTGCATGGGCGCGTACCGTGGAAAATTTAATAGGAAACCCGCTGTACCATTGGACGCATCTGGAATTAAAACGCTACTTTGGAATAGACGAGCCGCTTACTGAAAAAAGCGCTCCGTCAATCTGGGAGAAGGCAAACGCACTGCTTCAAACGCCGCAACTGTCAGTTAAAGGAATTTTTAATAAATTTAATATCTATGCAGTAGGTACAACCGATGATCCTGTCGATACGCTTGAACACCACCGCGCGATTGCCGAAGGAACCGCCGCAATCGGAAAAATAAATACAAAGGTAATTCCGTCGTTTAGACCGGACAGAGCTTTGGAATTAAATTCGGCGGCTTTTCCTGAATATATAGAACAGCTTTCCGCCGCCGGCAGGTTAAAAATAAAAACGCCTGATGACGTTCTTGCCGCGCTTGATAATTGCCTTGATTTTTTCATCTCCCTCGGATGCCGAGCTTCGGATCACGGACTTGAATACACGCCGTATCTTGACGCTCCGTTAGGATTTGTAAAAACAGCCTTCAAGAAAGCACTCTCTAAAAAAACAGTATCGCAGGAAGAAAATGACGCTTATAAAACGTATATGCTCACTTATCTTGCTTCGCTTTACGCTCAGCGCGGCATTGTAATGCAGCTCCATTTAAATGTTATCCGTAATGTAAATACAAAAATGCTGTTCCAAAAAGGCGTTAATACAGGCTTTGACGCTGTAAACGACGCAAAAACAAGCGGAAATCTTGCCGCTCTTTTGGATTTAATGGATTTAGAATGTGAAGAAACAGGTCTTCCAAAAACCGTTCTTTACTCGCTGAACCCCGGAGACTACTACCCGATGGCGACAATAATGGGCGGTTTTCAAAGCGCGGGCTGCGCCGGGAAAATTCAACTGGGTTCCGCTTGGTGGTTCTGCGACCACAAGGACGGCATGGAAGAGCAGATGCGCGTTCTTGCAAATTTGGGGTGTCTGCCTGCCTTTATCGGGATGCTGACCGACAGCCGCAGTTTCCTTTCGTATCCAAGACATGAATATTTCAGGCGTATTATGTGTAATCTTCTCGGGAAATGGATAGAAAACGGCGAATATCCGGCAGAAATGGATAAATTAGAAAATATAGCGAAAAATATAGCGTTTGGGAACGCAAAAAGATATTTCGGTTGAAATTTAATTTATTATATTCCGCCATTTCTTAAGAAATATAATCATTTATTAATAAAAAACGCCATTTTAGATCGGAAAATAATGGTTTTTATTTTAAAATTTCGAATTTTAGTACCAATTAAACCGATAATTATAGTACTATTATGATGAAATTAAAGAATAATACTGACAAGATGGAAACACTGGAGCGCAGCAAGAAAATGGCTGACACGCTTAACAAGATGTCGGCGATTTTCCTTTCAAACACATCCGATAAATTCGAAAAAATGATGACCAGCGGTATCGCGTTAATTGCGGAAGCGGTCGATATAGACAGATTAAATATCTGGCGCAATGAGATAAAACCTGACGGTCTTTACGCGTCGCAGGTATACCGCTGGGATAAGCAATCAGGAGGCACAACGCCGCCGCTCAGCGAATTGGAAAACTTATCATATATAAAAAACGCTCCAAAATGGGAAAAAATACTTCCGACAGGAGAATCCTTGAACGGCCCTGCCAGACATTTGCCGGAAGGGGAATTGTTAATTAAACACGGCGCAGTATCGGTATATATTACGCCGATTTTTTTAAAAAACGTATTCTGGGGTTTTGTAATATTCAGCGATAATCATAGAGAACATTATTTTGACGATGAATGCGCCGAAATGATGCGTTCCGCGGCGTTCCTGTGCGCAAACGCTATTATACGCGCCCAAATGGACGTTGAATTAAAAGCCGCGCACAAATTTTATCAGGCTATTATTAAATCCACACCGTTTGGACTTACAATTTTTGATGAAAATATTAATGTTATTGACTGCAATGAAGAAATATTAAAAATGTGCAAGACCACAAAAGAAAATTATATCGAGAATTTTTACAGTTTCTCGCCTGATATACAGGAAAGCGGAGAAAAAACAATTGAAAAGGCAACGGAACTTTTAAAGCGCGTTATGTCAACAGGCGAAACAATTACATCTGAGTGGCTGCACCAGGACAGTCAAGGTGAAGTGTTTCCGTGCGAACTTACGGTAACAAGCATTGAACGTGAGGGCAAGTTTACCGGTATTTCGTATGCGTACGATCTTCGTAAAATGAGAAAGATTGAAGCGCAAGCCACAAGGGCAACCCGTATTAATAAAGCAATACTTGATGTTTTACCGATCGGTATGGCTATGTTCGACGCCACACCGAGAGTCACTGCCGTAAACGACAAGCTTGCCGAGATGTTTGGCGCTTCCAAACAACAACTGCTTGAGCGCTATTATGAAGATTTTTCACCGGAATTTCTTCCTGACGGAAGCAAAGCGATCGAAGAAGCCCATAAAATTAACAACCGCGCGATGTTAGGCGAAACGGTCAGGGTTGAATGGCCGCACATTTCGGCAAATGGCGAACTTGTACCGTGCGATCTTACGCTTACAAGGGTTGAAGACGAGGATGATTTTATCGGGATCGGTTTCTTATACGATTTACGAAATGTCAAAAATCTGGCGGCGCATCTTCATGAACAGGATGAACTCTTAAAAGCTTTAAACAATGTATCCTCTACCCTGCTGGAACCCGGAACCCGTTTTGAAGATTCGCTTCAAAAAGCCATGTGGATTATCGCGGAAGCGCTTGAAATTGATCGTATCGGCATATGGAAGAACTATACTGTGGATGACGAACTTTACTGTTCATTGTTATATAAATGGGACTGCGGCAAGTTTGAATCACGTGTTGAAGACGGCGTTCTGGAAGAAGATCAGAAATACAACGAGAAGAACGAATGGAAAAAAACACTGCTGCACGGAAAATTTATTAATGCCTCTTGCAATAATTCAAGTTATAATTTAGAAGAATATTTCAGCTCTCACGGCGTTTTATCCGCTTTTTTAATGCCTGTCTATATATATAATAAATTCTGGGGATATATTGCCTATGACAGTTACAGAAGAAACGAATTATTCTCTGAAAATAAAGAATTAATTTTAAGTTCCGCAAGCCGGACAATCGTAAACGCAATCAGCAGAAATAATATTACAGTACGCCTTGAAACCGCGGTGGAAGAAGCCAACGAAGCCACAAGGATAAAAAATATCGCGGTTAATTCGCTGGAAAGCATATTAAACGGCATAGACGCGCTTATATACATTACAGTTCCTGATACTGGAGAACTGCTTTTTATAAACAACTATATGAAAAAAAATCTCGGCAAGGAAGGTGTAGACCTTGTAGGAGAGTATTGTTATCAGCTTCTTCGCAATTCAAATAAAAAATGCCCGTTCTGTCCCTGTTTTGAACTGGAAAAAAATCCGGATCAGATTATTATATGGGACGATTATGTTGATATTCTGGGAAGCCATGTGCGCCATTCAGACTGCTACATTGACTGGCCTAACGGTAATAAAGTCCACCTTCAACACGCGGTTGATATAACGGAATTAAAAAACGCAAAAGAACAGGCTGAGCAGGGAAACAAATCCAAGAGCGCGTTCCTCGCAAATATGAGCCACGAAATCCGCACTCCGATGAACGCGATAATCGGTATGACAGTTATCGGAAAAACAGCCGTAGATGTGCATCGCAAGGATTATTGTTTTGAAAAAATCGAAAACGCCTCTCAGCATCTTTTGGGAGTTATAAACGACATTCTTGACATGTCAAAAATCGAGGCTAATAAATTCGAACTGTCGCATGAAGAATTCGACTTTGAAAAAATGCTTCAGCGCGTGGTTAATATTATTTCTTTCAGGGCGGATGAAAAGAAACAAAAACTGACTGTCCATATAGATAAATCCATCCCCCGCACCCTTATCGGCGACGATCAGAGGCTTGCGCAGGTAATTACAAATCTGATGGGTAATGCGGTTAAATTTACACCCGAAGAAGGTTTTGTACGCATCGAAACCCGTTTCCTTGGAAAGGAAGACGATGTATACATAATTCAAGTCTCCGTTAAAGATTCAGGCATCGGTATAAGCCCCCAACAGCAGGCGCAGCTCTTCCAGTCTTTCCAGCAGGCGGAATCAGGAACATCCCGCAGATTCGGCGGAACAGGATTGGGACTTGCCATTTCAAAAAGCATTATAGAACTAATGGGCGGAAGTATTTTGGTTGACTCGGAGCCCGGAAAAGGCTCGTCTTTTACATTCACGTTTAAGGCAAAACGCGGAATCAAAAGAACGCTTGGTTTATCTGAAATCGGCATAAATTGGAATAACATAAAAATAATGGCGGTTGATGACGACATGGATATTCTGGATTATTTCCAGGATATTATGCAGGGTTTCGGAACAAACTGCGACATTGCCACAAGCGGACAGGATGCTCTCGCGCTTATCGGCGTAAACGGTATGTACGACATTTATTTTGTGGACTGGAAAATGCCTGACATGGACGGTATAATGCTTGCAAAAGAATTAAAAGCGAAATCATCATCGCCTGAACATACAATCGTAATAATGATTTCAGCCGCCGAATGGAGCGTAGTCGCTGACGAAGCAAAGAAAGCCGGCGTTGACAAATTCCTTTCCAAACCGCTGTTCCCGTCCGCCATCGCGGACGCTATAACCGAAGCGATCGGTTTACACGATCAACCTAAAAAAGAAATTACTGTTAACAGCATATATTTCAACGGTTTCAAAATTCTATTGGCGGAAGACGTTGAAATTAACCGCGAGATTGTGGATGCGCTGATAGAACCTACACTGCTGGCAATGGATTGCGCCGAAAACGGTGTGGAAGCGGTCGCAATGTTCCAAAAATCGCCTGAAGATTATGATCTGATTCTTATGGATGTGCAAATGCCCGAAATGGACGGCTACGAAGCAACCCGAAGGATTAGGCAATCCAATCATCCGAGAGCGAAAACCATACCTATTATTGCCATGACAGCCAATGTTTTCCGCGAAGATGTTGAAAGATGCATGGAAGCCGGAATGAACGAACATATCGGTAAACCGCTTGATATGGAGGAATTCTTCAATATGTTGCAAAAATATCTGAAAAATTCCGCTTAATCCGTAATACTTTTTATAAAGAGAAACGGTCAATGGGAAAAAATAAAAGTAAAATAAACTCTTTGGACAGACAGATAATATTTACATTCGCTACATTTGTCGCAATGGTTTTATTAAGTTATTTATTTGACTCACAGACAATCCGCGCAAATATAACCAGAAACGCCGACAGTGTGCTCTCTTTCACAGCCGAGCAGATACAAACCAAATTAGACACTTCCAAAATAATGCTTGGAAATTTTTCGCAGACTGTACGCGAAATTTTATCGGAAGGCAACGAAGCATATTTACAGCATTATATAAATATTGCAAGCGATTACGCGCTCTCAGACAACTCGGGACTTGAAAACATCAACGGCCTGTACGGTTATTTTGAAACATCGAAAGGTGGTGAATTTGTATACAGTCAAAGTATTAACTGGCGTAAGCCTGACTATTTTCCGGTAACAGGATTTGAATGGTATAAAGCCGCGCTAGCTAATTGCGGCGAAATTGCGGAAACGGCGCCGCATAAAGATTACATGGCAAGCACTGAATACATCATTACATTTTCACGCTGTATCCATGATTCAAACGGCAAACAAATAGGTATTGCCTGTATTGACGTACCTATGAAAAATATCGGAGAAATTGTCGTTAAAGCCGCTCTCAGCGAAGGCGGATACGGAGGGCTTGCTGCCGCGGATCTGACATTATTCGCTCACGCGAATCCTAATTATATTGGAAAGCGAATGAATGAGCCTAATATCCCTATATCAAAATTTACAAAGGAATTTAACGAGAAAAAAGAAATTTATGAACGTTCGATGAAAAATTGGAATAATGAAAATGTCATTTTATTTACGCGCATTCTTCCCAACGGCTGGCACTTACTGCTTATGTCTCCCAAAAAATATTTTTATTCAGGCACAACAGATTTGCTTGTAATGCTTTGTTCTCTTGGCATATTACTGGCGACTGCTCTTGCGACAGTTCTTATAAAAATCGACAGGGCAAAAGAAAAAGCCGGCGAAGAAAACAAACAAAAAAGCGCTTTTCTTGCAAACATGAGCCATGAGATACGAACGCCGATGAACGCGATTGTAGGTATGACTTATATAGGAAAAAACGCAGACGATGCCCAGCGTAAAGATTACAGTTTTGAAAAAATAGAAAACGCGTCGGCTCATCTTCTGAACGTTATAAACGATATTTTAGATATGTCTAAAATTGAAGCGAATATGTTTAAAATTAACATGGAAAATTTTAATTTTCAAAAAATGCTTCAGCGCGTATTAAATATTGTGAGCGTACGCGCCGAGGAAAAAAAACAGGTTATATCATTACATATTGACGAATTTATACCGCATATCCTTGTAGGCGACGATCAGCGCCTGGCGCAGGTTACCGCCAATCTATTGGGAAACGCAATCAAGTTTACGCCGGAAAAAGGCTCAATTGAAATTAATTCACATTTAATAAGCATGGAAAACGACGTATACACAATTTGCGTTACGGTAAAAGATTCCGGCATCGGTATATCACATGAACAGCAAAAACAGCTTTTCCGCGCGTTCAAGCAGGCGGATTCCAGAATCGCGCGTAAATTCGGCGGTACAGGGCTTGGGCTTGCGATATCAAAAAATATAATAGAAATGATGGGCGGAAGAATTGAGTTAGAATCAGAACCAGGAAAGGGCTCGTCATTCTCGTATTATTTTAACGCTGAATGCGGATCGGATAAAGAATCTTCCTCATCAGAAGAAGAAAATATTGATTACAACGGAATTTTTGAAGGATATAAAGTGCTTTTTGTCGAAGATGTTGAAATAAACCGCGAAATAGTAGAAGTTTTAATCGAACCTACACATTTAAAAATGGACTGCGCCGTAAACGGCATTGAAGCCGTCGAGATGTATAAAAAAGCGCCGAATGAATATGATTTAATCCTGATGGATGTGCAAATGCCCCAAATGGACGGTTACGAGGCGACAAAGATAATCAGAGAATATGAAAAAACATCAGATAACAAGGGCGGGAATCCGCCTGTTAAGCGGATTCCGATTATAGCCATGACTGCTAATATTTTCCGAGAAGATATCGAAAAGTGTATCAAAGCCGGAATGAACGATCATATCGGCAAACCTCTCGACATTAAAGAATTTCTGAACATAATGATAAAATATATGCCGGAAATTAAAAAATAATCTCTATCTTTGAATCCGCGCGGAGCCGCCCTTTGCGAACGCTTCAACCTGATCAAGCGAAAACATAGAAGTGTCTCCGGGGGTCGTTGTAACAAGCGCTCCGTGCGCCCAACCAAGTTGAAGGGATTCCTGCGGATCTTTACCTGATAAAAGACCGTAGAAAAGACCTGCCGCAAAACCGTCGCCGCCTCCTACCCTGTCGTAAACATCAAGTTCCGCAGCGGGCGCCTGATAGGTTTTGCCGTCCAGCCAGAGAACCGCACTCCATGAATGTCTGTTGGTTGAATGAACTTCGCGTAACGTGGTTGCCACAGCTTTTATATTCGGAAAATCTTTAGTAACGCTTTGCATCATTCCGAAAAACGCCGACGGGTCTAACTGACCCTTTGTTTCGACATCCTGCCCTTTTAACCCAAGTCCTTTTTGAAGGTCTTCTTCATTGCCGACAAGGACATCAACATAGCTGACAATCTTACGCAATGTCTTTGCCGCCTCATCGCTTGCCTGAGAAGCGCTCTTGCCCTGCTCCGCCGCGGCAACCGCCCAAAGTTTCGCGCGGTAATTTAAATCGAACGAAACGACGGCTCCGGCTTTTTTTGCCGCCTGCATCGCTTCGATAACAAGTTCGCTTGTGGTGGGAGAAAGAGCGCTGAAAATTCCGCCCGAATGAAACCAGCGAACGCCTTTTTTAAAAATCGCGTCCCAGTCAAAACTTCCCGGTTTTAACTGCTGCGCGGCTTCGTTTGAACGGTTGTAAAAAACAACAGGAGCGCGCACGCCCTGTCCCCGGTCGCTCCACACAATCGCCATATTGGGACCGCGCACTCCGTCATGCTCGAATCTTTTAAAATACGGAGTAACCCCGGCTTTTTGCACGGCGTATTCAATCCTGCGCCCGATTGGATAATTAACTATCGCGCTCGCGATGGCTGTTTTTAAACCGAAACATGTAGAAAGGTTTGTCGCAACATTGTATTCGCCCCCTGAAACGTGCAGAAGATATTCATTCGCTTCCGCGAAGGGGATGATGCCGGGATCAAGCCTTGTGACCAAAGCTCCAAGAGCCAATAAATCGTGCGCTGTATTAGCGGCGGTAGGAATAGATAAAGACATAAATACACCTCGTTAATAGTATTATGTGATTATAACATATTCAAAATAAAAAATCGATCTATACAGCATCTTCATGAGCGGCTGGGCAAATAACAGGAACCATGAATCAATGACGGAAATACACCCTTTTTCTCTTACATAGCCGTTACTGCATATGATAATCTAACGACAATATCGTTAAAACAATGTAAATCCGTACGAAAAGCCGTCTTTTCCCTTGAAATATGCGGGAAAAGCGGACATAATTAATATGTAAGGTATGCATTTAACAGTATGGATAAATTTAAATCGTTATATAGACAGATTATTTTCACGATATTGACGTTTGCTGTAATGGTCGTGTTGAGTTACGTGTTTAATTCAAGCACAGTCCGCGAAAATCTTTCCAGAAACGCGGAAACAGTGCTTTCATTCACGCAGGAGCAAATTGACGCGGAACTTGTCGCTTCCAGAATGGTGCTCGGTAAATTTGCGGAAACATCGCGCATGATGATAATGGACGGCAACGCGGGTCCTTATTTACAGCGCTATATCGATGTAATAAGCGAATACCTGATATCGGAACAATCGGGACTTCATAACACTTACGGCATATACGGCTATTTTGAAACAATTATGGATACTCCGATCTACATGGACGGCCCCGGTTGGGATGCGCCGGATGATTATGATCCGACAGAAAGGCTGTGGTATAAATCCGCTGTCGCGAGTAACGGTGATATTGTCGAAACAGAACCATACATTGATTTTGATTCCAGCGAATATATAATTACATACGCGCGCAGCATTCATGACAACGACGGTAAACGCCTCGGAGTTGTATGTATAGACGTACCGTTAGATAAAATTTTTGATATTGTTATAAACGCGGCTTTATATGAAGGCGGATACGGATTACTCGCCTCGCAGGATATGACTGTTATCTCTTACGTAAACCGTGATTTTATCGGAAGACGCATACAGGACCTTGATCTTCCGCTCTCGGCGTACGCGGACAGAATTATGAACGGCGAAAATTTATACGAACAGCCGATGAAAAACTGGAAGAAAGAGGAAGTTATCACCTTTTCGCGCACTTTAAAGAACGGCTGGCATTTAGTGCTTTTAACGCCGAAGGATCTTTACTATATGGGCACAAGACAAATGCTTGTTGTCCTTTGCATACTGGGCGGTATAATGGCAACCGCTTTAATAGTATTTTTGATTCGTATAGACAAGGCAAAAGAAAAAGCAGATGAAGAAAGCAAGCAAAAAAGCGCCTTCCTTGCGAACATGAGCCATGAAATCCGCACCCCGATGAACGCGATAATCGGCATGACTTATATAGGGAAATCCGCTGACGATATACCTCGCAAGAATTACTGCCTTGATAAAATAGAAAACGCTTCTCAGCATTTATTAGGCGTCATTAATGACATTCTTGATATGTCAAAGATTGAAGCTAATATGTTTGAGCTGTCGCGCGATGAATTCCATTTCGAAAAAATGCTTCAGCGCGTTATAAACATTATTGGTTTTCGCGCCGATGAAAAAAAGCAAAAAATATCAGTTTATGTTGACAAATCTATACCGCGCACATTGATAGGCGATGATCAAAGGCTTGCGCAGGTTATTACAAACCTTTTAGGCAATGCTGTCAAATTTACTCCCGAAGAAGGGCAAATTAAACTTGACACACGTTTTGTAATTGAAGAAAACAATATATATACCATCCGCGTTACCGTAAAAGATTCAGGGATCGGTATCAGCAAGGAACAGCAGAAACAGCTCTTTAAATCGTTCCAGCAGGCGGATTCCAGAACGGCGCGAAAATTCGGCGGCACCGGACTCGGGCTTGTAATATCTAAAAATATTGTAGAAATGATGGGCGGAAGCATCGAATTGGAATCCGAAACTGGAAAAGGCTCTTCTTTTTCTTTCACTTTTAAAGCTCAGCGCGGTTCAAAGGATTTAGGCGGTCTATCCGAAGCCGACATCGACTGGAAGAACATATCAATAATGGCGGTAGATGACGATATAGAAATTCTTGACTATTTCAATGACGTTATGCGAAATTTAGGAACAAAATGCGACACCGCTTCCAACGGAATTGAAGCGCTTTCCTATATCGAAAAAAAAGGAATGCATCATATCTATTTTATCGACTGGAAAATGCCCGGTATGGACGGGATAACGCTTGCCAAAGAACTAAAATCAAAAGCCGATTTCCCGGACAGCTCTGTTATAATAATGATTTCCGCCGCCGAGTGGAGCGCCATCGCGGATGAAGCGAAAAAAGCCGGAGTTGATAAATTCCTCTCCAAACCGCTTTTTCCGTCCGCGATTGCTGACGCAATAGCGGAAGCCATCGGAGTTCAGGAACAGCAGAAGGAAAGAGAAACAGATTACTCGGGCATTTTCGAAGGTTATAAGGTTTTATTAGCGGAAGATGTAGAAATCAATCAGGAGATAATTGACACATTGATTGAACCTACCCTTTTAAAGATGGACTGCGCCATGAACGGACTTGAAGCTGTTAATATGTTCGAAAAGTCTTCTGAGGAATACGATTTAATCCTTATGGATGTGCAAATGCCCGAAATGGACGGCTATGAAGCAACACGTACAATTAGAGCTTCCAACTGTCCAAACGCGAAATCAATACCGATTATTGCAATGACGGCAAATGTTTTCCGCGAAGATATTGAAAAATGCGCGGCGGCAGGCATGAACGGACATATAGGCAAACCTATCGACGTAGAAGAATTTTTTAACGCCTTAAAAAAATATTTTCCGCAGCCGAGAAAATTATAAATATCACAAGGAGGTAAATTATGATACTGCGAGGGGATTATTCATCTGATATATTAAAAACAAAAATCAATGTTCAATTTATGATTCCCGAGAACTGCAAGGGTCCTTATAAAATTGTATATCTTCTTCACGGTCTCCATGGGAATCAAGGGTCGTGGACAGATAATTCAATGCTTCCGTTTTACGGAAAAAAATACGACGCGATTTTTGTAATGCCCGAAGCGTCGCGGAGTTTTTATTTTGATTTAAAAATAGGACGTAAATATAATACATTTATAAGCGAAGAACTTCCAAATATTATAAAAAAAATATTTAATGTTTCCGGTAAACGCGAAGACTGCGCCATTATCGGTTATTCAATGGGCGGCTTTGGCTCTCTTTTATTCGCGTTATCAAAACCTGAACTTTACGGTTTTTGCGGAACCATCGCGCCGGCCTGTCTTTATTTTAAACCGGTTTTGGAAATGATAAAAAAAGATACGGAAGCGTATCTTAAAACAGATTACGAACCAGAGGAAGTATTAAAAGATTTATACGCGATTTTCAACACGGATTTAACATTCCGCCCTGAAGCCGACGTTCCTGAACTAGCAAAAAACTTCCCGGCTAATAAATTAAAACCGATAATCTACGCCGCGTGCGGTACGGAAGACAATCTGATTAATGAAAACCGCAGATTCAGAGACGAAATGAAAACTACAACCTTCGATTTTACATATGAAGAATGGGCTGGAAAACATGACTGGAATTTTTTCAATGAAGCTCTGAGAAAAGCGCTTGAGTTCTGGTACAAGGATAAAATAATTAATATGGACAGCGCTTCCACAGGAGACGCTTAACTTTTATAAACGAAGTTCTTAATCTCTTATGTTGTGAGAAGCGGGTCTGAATGATTGAAATGCTTGGAAGGGAACTAACTTATTTCTGGTATTACTTTTTGATCCAGACAGAACAAATTGTCTGGTATTATCTTTTTGGAATGGCGTTAGGTTCGTTAATATCCGTATTCGGCAAAGAGAAAATTCATACCCTCTTTATCAAAATGAGAAATACAAAAATGGGAATGTTCGGTATCATTCCCGCTTCACTCTTGGGCATAGCCTCTCCCCTGTGCATGTACGGAACAATACCTATAGCCGCTTCCTTCCGGGAAAAAGGTGTGGCGCAGGAATGGATCGCCGCCTTTATTATGAGTTCAATCCTTCTCAATCCTCAGTTGCTTTTTTACAGCGCCGCTTTGGGTTATAAAGCAGTGATAATTCGTTTTACAGTTTGTTTCATTCTGGGTATAACAGCGGGACTTTGTATAAGGCTGTTATTCAAGAACAAGCAATTTTTTAAGTTTACTAAATTCGAAAATATGGCAAACCGTGATACAGAACCAAATCCTTTTATACGCTACATAAAGAATTTCGGAAGAAATATAAAAGCGACATGGCTTTATTTTTTAATAGGAATAATTCTCTCCGCGCTTTTTCAAAGATACGCGCCGCAGGAATTCTTTGCAAAAATATTTATAAATAACAAAGGTTTCGGCATCCTCATGGCGGCGGCGGTAGGAGTGCCGCTTTATGCCTGCGGAGGAGGAACAATTCCGCTTCTTCAAACATGGCTGCAAAGGGGAATGACATTAGGCTCAGCCTCAGCGTTCATGATTACAGGGCAGGCAATGAAAATTACCAATCTGGGAGCGGTAAAAATAGTTCTTGGAATAAAACATTTTGTATTTTTTTTGTTATTTGTTTCATTGTTTGCCGTTTTATCAGGACTTGCCATAGATTTCATGTTCAGAACCGGGTAAGAACTTTATGATATAAGAATTATGTCGAGGAGCGGTTACCCCGGCGAAGGAGTTTCCGTATAAAAGCTTATTGACATTTAATCTGGTTATGGTATAATTTTTCACGGGTTATAACATTTATAGGAGAGGGTGAAAAAATGATAAATGTAGAAACTGAAGTAAACAAATTTAAAAACTGCAAAGACAGGGACGAAATTGTAAGACAGATCAGGGAGTACAAAAATCTTGCGCTCCAGAGTTCAAGCGATATTTTTCTTGCAGGGCAGTACGATATGGTGGCGCACAGACTCCAGGAAATATGCGACAAACTTCCTGCGCCGCGCCTAAAAAAAATACCAACAGGCGCGCCTGCCGCAAAAACCAAAACAGCCAATATAACCAAAGCTGAGAAGGTTAAAATAGAAAACGCATGGAGCCAAAAAGCTGGTTTTAAAGGTAAAAAGTAATTTTACCTTTATTACCGTATTATTTTTATATTATTGAACTAAAGCTAATTTCTCCTGAGAAATAAGGCGTTGCTTCTGCATCACTCTCGCTTTTAATTAACAGCTCTCCTTTATCTCCGATTCCTGAAATAAACCCTTTTATTTCTTTTTGGCGGTCTGCGGCTCCTTCAAAAAATGTTACTTCTTCGCGCAGTTTAAAAAGCCGCTGTTCCAAACGGGATTTCCAGTCTGCTTTATTATTTTCCAATTCTTCATGGAGTTTTAAAAGTATTTTTTCCAATAAAGAAAAACGATCTTCCTTACAAACAGATTTACCGGCGGCGATTACTATGCTGGTCGCTTTATCCTGAAGATGCGAGGAAAAATTATTTTGCGACATGTTAATCCCAATCCCTAAATACACATTCCCGCTTTCGGCTTCGCATAAAATCCCTGCCGTTTTTTTTGATTCAATCAATATGTCATTAGGCCATTTAATCTTGATCTTACCCTGCAATGACGGCGCAAAATCCTCGATTGCAAGAGAAACTGCCAGCCCTGCGCGCAAAGTCAGAGCTACAGGAATTTCTTCAATACATGAGTAACGAAGAAGAATAGTGAAAGGCAAACTCGCTCCCCTGTCCATTTCCCACAGCCGATCCCGGATACGCCCGCGCCCTGCTTCTTGAAAATCAGATGTAATTACAGTTCCATGCGTCCCGCCTTCAGCCGCCAATTTACGCGACACATCCATGGTGCTGATAACCGTTTCTTCATGATAAACAGGCGCGGAAAACGGATTATGCGCTTCTAACTTTTTCATGCCTGTGTTATTATACCAGCATGAACTTGGTGTGTCTTGACCTTGAAGGTGTACTTGTCCCTGAAATCTGGATCGCATTCTCCGAAGCAACAGGCATTGGAGAGCTGCGCCGTACAACAAGGGATGAACCCGATTACGATAAACTGATGAATTTCCGCATCGACATATTAAAGAAAAATAATTTAAAACTTGCGGACATTAAGCGTGTTATTTCAGGCATGGAGCCCCTTTCGGGAGCGCTGGAATTTGCGAACGCCTTGCGCGAAAATTTTCAACTCGTAATCCTTTCCGACACTTTTGAACAATTCGCAAAACCTCTTATGGCGAAACTTTCTTATCCAAGCCTTTTTTGCAACACATTGGAAATCGCCAAAGACGGGACAGTGACAGGCTACCGTCTTCGCCAGCAAAACGGTAAACGCGAGGCTGTTAAAGCGTTTAAATCAATGAATATGCGCGTTTTCGCCGCCGGCGATTCATTTAACGACCTCGCGATGATCCGCGAAGCGGACGGCGGCTGTCTGTTCCGTGCCCCCGAACAAATTAAAAAAGACTGCTCTGACTTAATATGTACAGAATCATTTGACGATTTACAAAGAAAGATAGAAGAATTTTTTATCTGTCTATAATTTTATGAAGGGTATAGTCGTTGTGACGCCAGTCTTTGCCGGTTTTTACACGCAGGTCTAAATCTATTTTCCAGTCGAAGATTCGTTTTAAATCTTTTAAAGCCGCAAGGCGTATCTTTTTTATCATTTCGCCGCCTTTGCCTACAACCATACCTTTTTGCGATTCGCGTTCGACTATGATAAATGCCCTTACCCAAAGTTTAGCGCCGTTATCCCTAAATTCCATGTCTGCGATATCTACATACAACGAATGGGGAAGTTCCTGACGAAGACGGTTTATCGCCTGTTCGCGGATAATTTCCGCTATACGAAAACCGGTTTCCTGATCGGTGTAATAATCAGCGTCATAAAGAGGCTGTCCTTCAGGCGCCATTTCAAATAACACATTCAAAAGATTTTCTATACCCTCGCCTGTATTGGCGGAGATTAAATGTATTTTATTAGAAAAGACATTCTCCGTAAACCAGTTATTAATAAATCCATTTATAATACTTGTATCAATATTCGCCATGTCAATTTTATTTACAGCAATTACAGTTTTTTGGGTTAACGGTTTTAATAAAACAGCGATTTCTTCTTCCTCAGGACCCGGAGCGCGGCTTGCGTCTAACATATAAAGAACAAGATCACTTTCGGCGAGAGCGCGGGAAGAAACTTCCAGCAGTTTTTTATTCATTTTCTTTTCGCTTGAGTGCCGCCCTGGAGTATCAATAAAAACAAGCTGGCCTTCTTCCCTGTTAACAATTCCCTTGATTGCGTTACGTGTCGTTTGCGGCACAGAACTTACAATGGCTACTTTTTCGCCGCACATTTTATTAAGAAGCGTGGATTTTCCTACGCTTGGTCTTCCGATGATCGCGACAAATGCAGATTTCTTCTCCATTCTCTATTCCCTATCCCGCATTCTTTATCTAACAACCATTACCTTTCTGATTTCGTCTATATCGGGACCGACAACGCGGATAAAATAAATGCCGCGCGCTAAAGGTCTTCCTCCGTTATTTGTTCCATCCCAGCTTTCCGTGTATTCGCCTGTATCACGGTGTTCGTTGCGCCTAATTGATTTAACCAAAGATCCGTCCAGTGTATGAACCTGAATCGTTACTCTGCCGGGACGGAGTAATACATAACGGATATAAGTGGATTCGCCTGTAACCGGATTAATGACATTGTTAAGAATTGTCACGCCTCCGCGCTGTTCCCTTACATCTTGAATGTCAAAACTAAACGGAGTGATTAATTTGTACCAGTCGGAAGGAATACTTGACGAACCGCGCGGAATTTCAAGACGCGCGACAATCATGTCTGAATCACCGCTAAGGCGGTAGACAAATTCAACTTTGCTTCCGCTTGCAAACGGCGGATTCGCGGTAAGGCTATGATTAAATAACAAAGAACCGTTATCAGCAACCGTACTTCTGCTTATATTCTTATCAGGCGAAGGAGCGTAAAAATAAAGAGGCGTATTACCGGCGGAATCTGATAAATCCGGTATCCACAATCCGCCTGATTTTCCTCTGGAAGGCAACGCTCCAGGATTTCTGAATCGCTCGGGAACATTTACAGACCAGAAAATTTCCGTGTCGCCTGACAGCGACGAATTTATCCGCGATTGTAAATTTACGGCGGCGCTGCTTCCAAGATATTCACTGCCGTCAAAATCATAAATGGTTTTTGTGTTTTCTGAAGAATTATTTTGTCCTGAATTCTTTGCCCATACAGGCCATATAAAATAAGTATTATCATTTGCGTCGGCAGGCGCTCTTGAAACAAGAATGTCTGTACTGCGCCGTGTTATTAAATCGCCTCCGTTTTCAAAATCAATCGGCATTACCAAATTTGACGCGATAGGATTTTTATTCCATTCAACGAGTTTTTTCATCATCTCAGGCGTTAAAACACGGTAAGGAGAAACGAATGTCTGCGAAACAATATCAGAATACCCTGAATAATTCCAGTTAAGCGGATATTTGGGAGAATAATCGGGATCTATATTTAGCTTATCTTCAGAACTCCATAAACCCTGCATTGTAAAATAAGCGTTTGTTACAGGAGCGTCTCCTACAGGCGGATTATTCTCAAGTTCTTCAACGCTGAATAAGCCGCTTATAACGGGATACAATGATTTCAAACCGCTGACAGATTCCGAATTGATATAAGCCGGCGACAAGCCGTTAGGTCCTACAGATTGAGACATTTGTATAACTGTCTGCGGATGATTCGGCAGGGTTAAAGCGTAACTTATCCGCGGAGGAATCGAGCTGTAAGTCGCGCCGCTTTGCGCGCCTAACAATCTTCCTTTTTTATCTTTAAGAGTTGTATTTGTTTTTATTTGCCATGTAACAGGATTTCCGTTATAGAGAGAATGATGCGCTTCTTCATTTAAAACTATGTAGAAAGAATCATAATCTGTATCGATTACAAATTCATAGCGTTTTACTGTATAACCGTCCACAGTTACTGTAAAATTATCGAAACTGCCTGACAGGTTTGTGTCAAACACCACAGATGTCTGCGCTCTAATTCTGTCCGCTCTTCCGTTGCCGTCAGCGTCTTCCAGAAAACTGTAAACAATATGCGGTCTGTCTTCGCGCCAGTTATGATTAAAATAGCTTTTTGCGCCCGCAATATAGAACGGAAACGCTTCAATGCTGTCAATTACAGTATCTAAAATTATACTGGTATCGGTATAGCTGAAGAAAAGACGGATATGTTTAAATTTAACAATATTGGCGTTACTAACTGTCAAATTCCAGAATCTGTTATACTGGCTTGCTTCATACGCGGTCGGAAGTCCGTTCGCGGGCGGAACAATTGAAGTATTATCATAACTGTAAAGCCAGTTTACATTATCTGTATATCTTGTGATTGTTATACGATCCGCCGGATTCGCGCTGTCATCAACCATAACGGAAAATTCATCAATGAATTTATGCTTGTCGGGATACGCCGAAAATCGTATAGTCGTGCGAAGTTCATTATGGCAAATAAATCTTTTCCAGACAGTATTACCGATTATCTCGAAGAAGACAGTATCGCCAGGATTTAATTTCTTTAAAATAATAGAAGCTCCTGCCGACGTATCAATGGAACCGTTTACTATCCGCCACCTGCCTAATTTGGCGGAATTGCCGTATCTTGCCGTATCTGTAAGCGCGGCTCTGAGAACTATATCGAAATTTCCGGCGTCCAGACTATTCGGATTATTTATTATTACCTCGCCGTGGATTTCAAGATCGCTTAATAAAACAGTTTCTGAGTTCTGCTCTATCTGAAGACTTCCTATATAATTCCATGTTGTAATACTCTGCGTCCCTGATCCTGCCATATGTATATACAACAGCGGATAATCGCCTGTGTAATCTACATAATCTCCAATGTTTACATTTCCTGTTAATTCAAATGCTGCTCTTTGCGCGCCAAGCTTATTAACAACAAATTTTTCGCTAGCTGAGTCACCTTCCAGAATAAATCTTTCGGCAGTCAGCGTTGAATGGTTATTCATTATCAGAGAACCGTATATTCCCGTAAAGCCGTCAGGGTAAGCAAAACCTTTGCCAATAAGCCATGAGCCGCCGTTAACTAATTTTAATGAAGCGTTTTCTTCGATGGTAAGCGAGGTATTTTCTTCCTGAATAACACATGCATTTGATATATTTACCTTGCCTGCTATTATTACATTTCCGACAAGCGTAAGATCGCCTGTTGACGAATGATGATATGTTTGATCTCCTCGGAATTCGATGTAATCATTATCCGATGCGCCGCTTGTTTTAAATGTTACCGTACGGTTTGCCGCGTAATTATTATTTTTAGTGTCAATTATAATAATGTGAAAACCGGGATCGACAGTATAAGATACTGTAGTTCCAATATTATCAGAGGAATTAATTCTATAATATAAACCATCAGTATATATACTTTGCGGCGGATTATCACCGTATACAATATTGATTTGCGAAGGTACTATTCCAATTCCATGATCGCATATCCTGTCAGGAGCAACTCTTCCATTGGAGGTAAATACAGTAGTAACGCAAATCTTTCCTGAAAGCCCTGGAATAATATTCATGCTGGAAGCTGGAAGAATTAAAGCGCCGGCATTAATATAAATTGACGCGTCAGTACCATGTTCTCCGTGATGTTCTGTTACAATTCCAGCCGCGGCGGCGACTGTAACGGTATCAGCCGATATTATTAATCGTATTCCACTTATATTATGATTAATATTTACATCTCCGCTTGATTCAAGTTCAATTACTCCTTTAAGCGCGTTAATAGGCGCTGATGTAGTTATATCTCCTGCGGCTGTTATGTGTATATTTCCAATATTATTTGATACAGCTAGTGTCGGATTTCCGGTTGAAATATTTTTAAATGAAATAATACCGCTGTCGGTGTCAGGATTACCGTTATTGGTTAATGATACAGTTGAAGTTATCTCGTTATCTCCGCTTAGTATAATACCAAGATTGGAAATAACCGTAAGATTTGCGGCTTTTATAAATCCTGAATCTATTTTTGAAGCAGTAATATTGAATTGTCTTCCGATATTTTCGCCTGTTAATGTAATTGTTCCTGTTGTTACAAAATTAACAGTACCGCTCGCGGTACCTTGATTATTATTTAATGACACTGGTCCGCTTAAATCGTTGGCGGTATTTGTCATTGATATACCCTGAGATGCGTTTATAACAACACCGGCGGTTCCCGATACTTTTCCGGCAGTTGGAACTGTAATGGCGCTTCCGGTACTTGTTAATGTATGCTGTTCGCTTCCAAAATCAACATTGCCGTTAAAATTCTGAGCGCCTGTTGTGTGAATATCCGCGTTTATTTCGCTGTTTCCGGTTACCGTGAGCGTGGCGGCGTTTAACTGGCTTGAGTTAAATGAAACTTTATCATTTGTTGTAATGTTTAATATATTAATATCACTGCCTGCTCCGGTACCGTTCATAACAGCGGAATTTGCGGAGTTAATTGTAAGGTCATAACCACTTGTAAGGTTATGACCGCCGCCGTGAATTAATCCAAGCTCGACATCGCCTTGTGTTCCCGAAGCAAACTGAACATTGCCTGTAAGAGTTACATCTCCTGTATATATTTGACCTGCGGCGGCGGTTGTAGTTATAGTTACCGTTGAAACCGCGCCAATCTCGGTTGTACCTGATACATGTAATGAACCTGCGGTAATACCGGCGCTAAAAACGGCGTTTCCTGCGATTGTTAGCGCGTTTGCCACAACGACGGTACTTTTGAATTCGGCGTTTTCTGTTACGTGCAATGAACCTGCGTTTACTGCGTTTACACCGGCGTTAAATATCACATTTCCTGCGATTGTTAACGCGTTTGTCACATTGACAGAACCTTTAAATTCAACATTTTCTGCAACATTTATTTCCACTGTGTTCGTATTAACCAAAGAAGCGGGTTCTTCCTGTGTGTAATTTTTTACATACGCAGGATTTGCCGTATTAAAGGAAACATCACCGTCTTCGATTATAATATCTCCAAGACGGGCTGCGCTTGTTCCTATGTCGCTTGTCATTAATATATTACCGGCTGCGTTTAATGTTAAAACCGCTAATGCGCCTGAATCACGTATACCGCCGTTTATTATTATACCGCCTGCGGTTATTTTATTTTCTGTTCCATCGAGTATTAAGCTAGCGCCGTTCGTGTTAAAGGAACCTGTAATGGTTATATCAGCATCTTTTAATCTTATTCCGCCTGTTCCGGCATGAAGATTAATACCCGATGATTTATATTCTTCATAGAATTCAATGTATCCGCCGCCTGGAGCAATTAAATTTAACATTGGCGCAGAATCATCATTATTACTTACATTGTAGATATAAATATTATTACCAAGGCCAACTGTTAATAAATCGCCTGCATTAAGGGTACCGGAATCCTGATAATGATAATAAACAGGATCAAAAACCAGTTCAAGATCATTAATATCAGTTACAGAGCTGTTGTAAATAACAAGATGCATCCCGGCGGGGAGAATTATCGGAATATGCTGATGCCAGCGGTCGCCGTCAACGACACTATCTGTATCCGTCCAGCCGACAGGATTATTTAAAAGTAAACAAAGTTGTCCTGTACTACCCGGAATAATCGAATCGGCAGCCGTTGTTAATACTTCAAATTCATTTGCAAAAATGAATATTGACGCAGCTTCATTTTCAACCCCATTACTTGTCGTATGTGTTTCGTAAATTGAAACTTTTCCATTTTGCGCCGATGCGGATAACTGAACCGCGTTTACGATTGGAATATTTATAATTATATCGTTACCCGAAACTAATTTTATTATGCTGCCGATTGAGTTAATTACATCGGCGGAATCCCCTCTTGTAAATTCAATATCGCCGTTAAGAGAAATTAATATAGGATTGCCGTTCATATCGACGGCGCTTTGGTATAATTGATTTCCTGCAGTAGTAATATCCGCGTTAATCGTTGTGTTAACACTGGCTGCATTAACGTTTTCGACAGAGACATTATTTACGCTTACGTTTCCGTTAAATCGTACATCCGCGTCTGTTATTTTGATCGAGCTTGATGCGCCTGATATAACGTTAAATATAACTGTGTCGCCTGCGCCGTCTCCACCAAACTCAATTTCACCGCTTCCCAATCTTACTTCAGACGCAAAAGTAGTTGTTCCGTTTAAATTAAATTTATTATTAATATTGATAGTACCTGCGTTTGCGGTTATAACGACAATGTTTGAATTAACATCATTATTGAAAACAACACCGGCATTCGCGGTAATATTTGCCGCTAAATTGAGGTTTCCGCCGCTGTAATGATTAAATATTCCGCCGATGTTAACAGGAGCAGATACATTTACATCTCCGTTGTTATCCGCGTTTGTATCCGCATTTAAAGTTAAACTGCCTGATCCGCCGACAGCGCCGTTTATATCAATATCGTCGCTTGAATATAAGGCAAGAGATCCGTTAACAGTAATCGGGCTGTGAAGATCGATATTCTGCGCTGTTACATTTACTGTACCGCCGGTTGTGATACCGTCTACGATTAATTTCCCTGCCGCGGTTATTGTTGACGTTCCGCCTGCGGTTGTTTTATTAATTGACATGGTTACGTCAGATGCGCTTATACTATTATATATAATATTGCCTGAAGCAGAAATACTAACCGCAGGAACATCATTATCATGAGCCAGATTAATATTGCCTGAAGCGCTGACAGCAAGTTCATCGCTTACGATGCTTGCATTTGCTGTTATTCCTGCTGTTGTGGTATTCATGGTAAGGCTGTGACAGTTAATATCAGCGGTTATTTCTATCTCGGCGGCTTTTAGGGATACAATACCGCCTGACATACCGCTTACAGTCAGTTTTCTTAAAGCGTTTATCGTTGTTTCACCTGTAACATTATCATTATTAGTTACATTGGCTGTTATTTCCGACGTTCTTGCACTGTTGTATGAAATTTCACCATTACCGTTTAGATTTACTGCCGCGGCGTAATTATTCCCATCAAGTTTTATAACTTTTCCATTTGTAATATTTACTACATTACTGATAATACTGCCGTTAATTTCCAGTGAATTATTATCCGCGTCTATATCACCTGACTTTACGGTTGCCGCCGTAATTACTACATCGCCGCCCAATATAACATTACCGTTTATATCAAGATTGGCGATTGCGTTGATATTATTTTTTAATTCCGCGTGTCCGCTAACCGGTAATGCGTTAATTGTTAATGAGTGATTATATCCGTCTACTTCATCCAATTCTGTATAATCGGCGTTAATTACGACATCACTGCCTAATATTAAATTATCGTTTAAAATTAATTCGCCTATGCCGCTTACGCCGCCATAAAGCGTGGTTGGACCGTTTATTGTCAGCGAGTTTTTTCCTTCGATTATTTCATTTAAAATTATTTTAGACGCTGTTATTTCTATATTATCGTTGTCCAATGTAATTTTTCCGTGTACTTCAAACGCGCCGCCGAGCGAAATATTTTCGCTTGAAATTTTAACGCCGTCGCCGTTGACTCCGGGATAAAAATTAAGATTGCCTGTAGAATAATAATCGCCTAATAATTCAATAACTCCGCTAACGCCTGTTGAAAAAGTAAGATTTCTGCTGTTTTCATAACCGCCGCTTGCCGGTATTTCAAAAATATAAATATTCCCGCTTCCATAAGTTGAATATGCTATATTCGCGCCAAGATTATCATCCGCTCTGAGATATCTATACGGACCAGGAACCGGCAGTGAAAATCCTCCGTTATCAATTCCTGCGCGATAAACAATATGTGTATTATCAGGTATATGGTAATGGTAATGGATACGATTGCCTGTAACCGCGCCTGTGTATGTCGGCGAATCATATTGATGTACACACACCGCTCCTGTTCCATTTGTAAGGTTAATATTGCCTGTCCCCGCAAAGTTCCATGTCATTATGTACACCGCAGCGCTAGTGCCGCAATCAACTGAACCGCTGGCAGTTATCAACGCTCCTATCGTAACGGCGCCTGAAGTGTGGGACGCATTTACCGCAAACCTTTCACAATTTACAGGCGCTGTTATATTTATATTTTCAGCAGATAATGTTACAACGCCGCCTGTCACAGCGCCTGTTATATCGATATTTTTAGCGTTTACATTAACAGTCCCGCCGTTTGTAATACCGTTTATTATTAATTTTTCTACAGCGCCTAAAGTTGTTGTTCCGCCTGCGGCTGTTTTATTAATTGACACAATTACATCAGATCCGCTTACGCTGTTGTAAGTTATATTACCTGAACCTTTAAGATTCAGTTCAGTAATATTGTGATTTTGATTCAGATTTATATTACCGGCGGCATCAATACTGAGTTTTCCGCCTGAAGTAATTACAATTCCGCTGCCGTTATAATTAAAGCCTGCGGTTGATATAAGGCTAAGATCACCCGAAGAATAGTAATCGCCTGTTATATTAATAATTCCGTCTGTGTCGAATCTTACATTACGCTGATTCGCTTTGCCTTTACCTGAGGTAATATTTATTATATGAACATTGCCTGTCGCGGAAAGATCAATCTCGTCAAGTTGAACGCTGTCAGCTTCGATGTAAAGATAATTGCTGTATGATGAAAGATTAGTTCCATGCGTCGCATAGATAATATTTTTACCTGCCGGAGCATGATAATGAATTCTGTCTCCTGTAACATTGCCTGAATATTTTATCTCATTATAGATATTAGCGCATACCAATCCGTTTGGTGAATTAAGAAAAATATCGCCGCTTCCATCAAATATTCCTGCGATAATATATACCGCCGCAACCGCGTTGTGATCTGCCGCATTATTCCCTTTTGATACTGTTATAACATTGCTGCTGCCGTTTATCGTGACAGCTCCTGTGGTTCCGGCATTCAGCACAAGGCTGCGACAGTCAATATCGGCGGTTATTTCAATCTCGCCGGCTTCCAGCGATACAACGCCGCCTGTTATGCCGTGCGCAATCAGCTTACCAGCGGCGGTTATCGTTGTTTCGCCTGTAACACTACTATTGTTGGTTAGAACGGCTGTTACCACTGCTGTTCTGACACTGTTGTATGAAATTTCGCCGTTTCCTGTAAGATTTACCGCCGCCGCGTTGTTGGCGCCATTAAGTTTTATATAGCCTGCGGCTGTTATATTAATATTTGTACCTGTTACAGCTCCTGTTATTTCAGCCGATTTTATATTTAAAGCAGATCCAAGTTCGGCAGCGCCGCTGACAATTAAATCCATACCGGTATTTGCAGCCATAATAACAGAGTTATTTATAATTAAATTCTTATAATCGCCGCCAAATTCCCAATATGCCGTTTCACCAGGCGTGTCATTGTAATAACGTATTATACTTGCGGCATCGGATAACAGCGAAGAATATGTCACCTGATTCGAGGCGCCATAAAGTTCTATTTCGCCGCTGTTTGTAATAGTTGTTGCAACTGACAGATCAAATCCTTTTAAATCCAAAACAGCGCCGCTTTCGATTGTCAGGCTTTTACATTCAACATTAACGTCCAGTACAGGATGATTAGCAGTCTGTGGAATAATAATTATCGCGGATGTGTTACCGACAGGCGAAGCGGGCAGCCAGTTGCCGTTGTTATTCCATAAGCCTTGTCCGGCGCTGCCTTGTGAACCTGTCCAAATTGCGGTTCCGCTTTCATAAAATATTCCGATATTGTTATTACCATTTATGGCTGTGTATCCGTCGAACCAGCCTAAAAATCTGTCGGATTCGCACCATGAAATTGTTGTAGAAGTGTCTACATTATTAAAATTTATAATTGCCGGAGTTATTAATTTCCACCGCGCAAGTTTTGTAATAGCGGTTAATACAGAATCCTCTCTTGTCGTTAAACCGGTAATTATCACCTGTTCGCTGTTATCAGCAAAAGATACAACTGCGTTATCATTAACCGTTAATGACGAAAAAGTATTATTTCCTGTAAAACTGACATTTCCGCTACAAATAACATTATTAAAAATGTTATTGCTGTGTACAAACGCGCCGCTATTGAAAGTTACAGTTCCGCCGCTATGCGCAAATGTTCCGGGCGCGCCAACAGTCCATGTTCCTGTCACAATCATACTGCCGTTAAAAATCATACTGCCGTTTACGGTTAACTCATTAACAGTTAAACTGCCGGAATTCAAATTTAAAGTAAAACTCGGGTCAATTGTAATAGAATCTAATAAAACAGGATTTGCAATAGTTATTGTTGCATTAGTATCAATTATTACAGTATCAGATGGATCGGACCCCGGAATTTCATCAGTATCTGCCGGAGATCCGCCAACTAACCAGTTAGCTTCGTTTTCCCAAGTATTGTCTCCTCCGTCTCCTGTCCATGTATACTCTGCTCCCTGCGCAACTCCGGCGAGAAAAATAAAAAATATTAATAAAAAAGCGAATTTCTTCATTAAAGCCTTAAAAAATTATGTCTATGGCGGTTTGCAGCATATAAATGCCGTAAACCGCTTCGATAAACGACGTTTCAATGTCGTTTATATATAATTGTCGGCAAAACCCTCACCCTTCTTCTATATTATAGCATAACATATTGAAAAAATCCTATATTAAACACCTGTCCCAAAACCCCTATGCCGGTTAGCCGCTTGTTAACCGTTCTAAACTGTATTACATTAAACTCATGAAAATACTATTTATAGGCGGAACGGGCACTATCTCAAGCGCGATCACAAGACGGGCGGCGCAGTTGGGCTGGGATGTTTACCTGCTTAACCGCGGTAATAGAAAAAATGAGTTCAAAGAACAGGAATTTAAACATATCGCCTGCGATATCAGAGCAGAAGACGCGTCCTCAATCAGGGAAAAACTGGAAAAGGCTTTAGGCAAGGGAAACAAATTCGATTCAGTCGCCGAGTTTATCGCGTTTACGCCTGAACAAGCAGAAAAGGATTTCAATATTTTTGACGGTTTATGCAGACAATACATTTTTATTTCTTCGGCTTCGGCGTATCAAAAACCGCCGTCTTCGTATCTTATCACAGAAAGCTCTCCTCTCTCCAATCCGTTATGGAAATATACAAGAGATAAAATCGCCTGCGAGGAATATCTGATAGAAAAATACCGGCAAAACGGCTTCCCTGTTACAATCGTGCGCCCGAGCCACACCTATGACGAAAGAAGCGTCCCGCTCGGGGTGCACGGCGCGAACGGCAGTTGGCAGGTGTTAAAACGAATACTGGAAGGAAAACCGGTTATCATCCACGGAGACGGTACAAGTTTGTGGACTTTAACCCATAACAGCGATTTTGCGCGCGCTTTTGTACGTCTAATCGGAAATATCCACGCAATCGGAGAGGCTGTACAGATCACATCCGATGAAAGCGTAACATGGAATCAGATTTACGGCATTATCGCAGACTCACTGAACACGCCGTTAAAAGCGGTACATATCGCAAGCGAATTTCTGGATGAATGTTCACAGGGCGGATATGATTTTCGCGGAAGTCTTTTAGGTGATAAAGCAAACACAGTTGTCTTTGACAACGCCAAATTAAAAAGACTCGCGCCCGATTTTACAGCAAAAATACGCGCGGACGAAGGTATTAAAATGACTGTTTCCAACATACTGGCGCATAGCGAACTTCAAATCGAAGATCCTGAATTTGATAAATGGTGCGATAAGGTAATTTCTGCTCTGGAAACTGTAAAAAATACTATAAAAAACAGTTAGGTTTTTTTAACATCGCTTCTTTTATGCTCTCTCATCGTAAGAACCACGATCAATGTAAATAAACCCAGAAAGAAAAATATCGTTAGCAGGAGAGGAACTAAACTACTGCCTCCCTTTTCCTCAACAACCGCAGGCTCGCCGACTATCAAGACAGACGGATCTACAATCACAGTATCGTGCGTAAGAACGGCAAAAACACAGATAATCACCGTTATTATCATGACGGCAATAGCGCCAAGGCTTGCAAGACGGATAGGAAAATTTGATTTCTTATCAAGCGCCATAAAAACCATACCGCCCATGAGTATTATTCCTATCAAAACGCCAAAAAATACCATGTTTCCCTCCGCTAGACGAACTTATAGAAATATATGTAAAATGCCGCAAAACCGCGGCTTACGCATGATTTATTTTCGGCTTATTTTTCCTTGCTAATTACCGCGTATATTGGTATAATATAACTAAATCTATATTATAGTGAGGAAAAAGATGGCTCATAAAATCAGTGACGCTTGTGTTAGCTGCGGCTCATGTGTCGGCGACTGCCCGTCGGAAGCGATTTCCGAAAAAGACGGTCAATATCAGATTGATCCTGAAAAATGCACAGACTGCGGAGCTTGCGTAAGTACATGCCCGACAGAAGCGATTTCAGCCGGTTGAGGTTTTGTTTTCAGTTAGAACAGGCAAGGGGTTAGCCCTTGCCTTTTTTTTAATTTTTTTGTTCCCGTTTAACAGTTTTACCCAGACTGCGGCTCCATCCGTTGAATTTCCGGAAATCAAGCGCCTTGATCCCGGCGATCTGGCTTTCAGGCAGTTTACAAGCGACGTTCATGCCAACAGAAGGCGTTTAGCCGGCGCCAGGGGCGTAAATGCCGAAGAGATTGCTGAATACCTGACTATTTACCAATACAGGGTAAAACCTGAAGACGATATTTTATTCCTTGCCGCGCGCCTCAATGTTCCCTACTCGGCTTTGGCAAGCCTTAACGGGCTTAACAATCCGTCGGCGCTCCAGCCCGGTAAACCGCTGCTGCTCCCCTCCTGCCCCGGAATCTTCATACCTTCAAATATTAATACAGACCTTGAAAAACTGCTTGGAGCGGCAAGACAGGAAACAAAATCGTCATCTGTAGAAATAAAAATAAGATTTGGCGATAAATCTGAAGCTTATTTATTTGTTCCGGGCGCGGATTTTACGCCGACAGAAAGAGCGTTTTTTTTAAACTCGGGATTCAGATTCCCGTTGCGCCAATACCGCATTACAAGCCGTTACGGTATAAGAAACGATCCGATAACGGGAAACATTTCGATGCACAGAGGCATCGATCTAGCCGCGCCGGAAGGGACAGAGGTTTTTGCCGTAGCTGACGGAGTTGTAACTCAGGCGGGTTATGATCCTGTTTACGGAAACTACGTGATCATCAGACACAGCAATAGCTGGACAAGTCTGTACGGACACCTGCAAATTATTGAAACGGTCTTGCGGAACGAAGTAAAATCAGGTAGTCTAATAGGAAGGGTAGGAACTACAGGCCAATCCACAGGCCCGCACCTTCATTTTGAATTGCGGCAGGACGGGAAACCATTCGACCCGGCAGGAAGGCTCCGTCCCTAGAAACCGGCGGAAATAAAAATCGGATAAGAGAGTATGCCAACACCCATAAAACTACTGGCAGTTTTACTGCTTGTTCCATGTTTCTCTTTATATGCGGAAATTTTTCGCACATCTGTTGAAGGCAGTATAGAAATATCTCCCGGCTCGCAGGAAACAAGTATTCCCATCGGCATTCACAGTTCTGTAATAATATCCTTAGGCGCGGACGCGCGTTTTTTAAGAGGAATAGAAATCGAAATAACAGCGCCCCAAAGCTGGCTGCCGTACAGGGGCTCTCTTTTAATGGCAATGTACAATCACTTAAATCCGCAGACAGCGACAGGGGTAAGCGACATCGAAGGCACAAGGCTGACGATGGATTCCCTTCCGTCGCGGCTCAGGATTCTTTACCATGTCCCGCTGCGGGCGCAGCACGGACTTAGGACTACCACATCCGCGATTGTCGCGCCGTCAGCTTTTATCCAGCCTGCGTCGTTTCCGGTACTGTTCAGATTAACGCAGGCAAGCAAGGGGCTTCCCGACGAATTCGAAAACATCATGTTTAACCTGACCGCAAGACCGATTTTAAGCGATGAAGGAGCGATAAGGCTTATTCCCCGCTACCCGCCTCAACTGAGAAACAGACCTTTTACCGTCCTAATCGACGACAATGTAATAGCCAATATTTCCGAGCAAATAATGCTGAAAGAAGGCGAGCACCACCTTGTCATTCTTTCCGAGGATTACCGCAATGAAAGCAGAAGATTTGTCGTGGAAAGGGCGAAAATTGTCGATATAACCATCGATTTACAAGATCCAACCCCTATTATTATCTTTGAAGGACCTCAAAATTCGCAAGTTTTTCTTAATAATAGCCCGGTTTTGCGAAACAGAGAGCCTATAAACGTGGAGCCGGGGATGCACGAAGTCAGGTTCCAGGTCGGCGATTATACCGTCACAAGGTCTTTAAACGTACAGCGCGGAAAAACCTACAGGGTTGCTTTAGCGGTCGATTTGACCGTCCAGGAAGAAGAATAAAAATATTCGTAATGAAAGGCGCTCCCTCTACCGATATTCAAAATGTCGGGGGTATAGTTCCCCTCCCAAATCACTATAACTCCGATATGCCTCAAGGGCATGGAGCTGTTCGAAACAAAATCGGGCAGCTCTTTTTATTTTCCAAACAATAATCTATAATGCTCCCATGCAGAACAAACAAGCAGACAGTGAAATTCAGGTAAAACTAAAACCTTTTCTCGGAATCCGCCCCGGCGTGTACCTTACAATCCTCTATTCGTTTATAATACTGCTTGTTCTCTTTATCCTGCTTTTTCTGCCCGGTATAAAAAACCCTGGTTCTATGTTGATTGTTAAAACAGAACCTTCGGGCGCCGCCGTCAGAGTAGACGGCATTTACATGGGTGTTTCTGACGACAGGATATTCGTCCCGAAAGGAACGCATACAATCGAGGCTGTAATGCCCGGTTTTAAAAGCGAGGCGCAAATTCATGAAATACCTTCCAGAACTTTCGGATCGAGATTTTCGCCTCGCATTTACACGCTTGAATTTAAATTGACGGCGGAAGACCCCGCTGCGTCATTCGCGCTTTACGCCGCAGATTTTGCAAAATGGACATTCGCGGGCGAGCCGACCGCTGTTTGGCAAATACCCATGAGCCTTTCAGAAGGAGCTTACCGTGTTGGAAACACGGATCTTTTTGCGAGAGAAGAACTCTACGACATACTAAAAGCCGCTTCCCGCTTTTCTGTGACAAATGCCGCGTTGCGCGATTTGATCCGCGCGAAAGTTCTTTTAGACAATCATGGAAACGCACCCTCGCCGGTATCGCTCCTTGGATCAATTTCCGATATACTGGATTTTCTTTCACAAACAGATGGAAGCGCGCAATGGCTTGAACAAACACTGCCGAGAGAAATTTCAGCTTTAATAAAAGCCTCAAACTGGCAGAAAGAGCCGTCAGTAAAAACCAGACAGAGAACCCTTCCTGAAGCGGATATTCCTTCACGGCTTTCTTTGGAAGGCATGAATTTTACAAGAGTCCGTTATTCGGATCAGCATCTTAATAATTCGGGCGATGTCGCCGTATCTGTACCGCTTTTCATCCCTTTTAACAACAACTACCTTATCAGTGAAAGAGCGGTGTCAAAAACGTTATTTGAAACTTTTTTAAATGAAAACCCAGAATGGAGGGATCAGACAACGGATTACCTCGATGAAATCGCGGCTTTCCCGTTTGAAACAGATTCCGGCGTCATTACAGGCGTAACATGGTACGCGGCGGACGCTTTCTGCAAGTGGCTTTCAACAAGGCTTCCTTCATCTCTGGCGGGTATGGAAGTAAGATTGCCGACAGAAGCAGAGTGGAAATTCGCCTGCGTTAACGATGACAGAATGTTAAATACGATCAGCAGATTCGGCGGATGGGAATGGACAGCGGACCCCTTCGCTCAGCTTTCGCATATAATCCCCGCTTCTGAAAACGCGATAAAAACGTTAAGCTCGCCTGAACGAGCGCTTGCCGGAAGACCTTTTATTCTGACACAAAGCCACGCGGCGCCTCAGGCTTACGGCAGTTCTCTCCCGCCCGATTTATCTTCGCCGATTGTAACATTCAGAGCGGTAATAGCTCCGGTTACGGCAACCGCGCCAAAGAAGTAAAATTATGAGTGAAGGAATAAAAATAATCGCTCAAAACCGCAAAGCGCGCCACGATTATTCGATAGACGAAACTTATGAGTGCGGAATTGAGCTCCTTGGGACTGAGGTAAAATCCTTCCGCGACGGAAAAATTTCGTTTCCCGACGCATGGGCGGAAGTAATAAACGGCGAAATATGGGTGCGCTCCCTTATAGTCGCGGAAAACCCGTTTTCCTCGATTTTTAACCATGAACCTGACAGAAAAAAACGCCTGCTCCTTCACAAAGAAGAAATAAAACGAATCAACAGGAAAGTAGAAGAAAAAGGCTATACCCTCGTTCCGCTGTCATTTTATTTTAAAAAAGGCAGAGTAAAGGTCGAATTAGGACTTTGTAAAGGTAAAAAAGCCTATGATAAACGCGCCAATATAAAAGAAAAAGACTTGAAACGCGAAATTGCCCGTGAATTCAGACACGGACTCTCTTAAATTATATTAATTATCTCTATCTTGAACGTTTTTCGATGATTTCAAGCATCAAAAGAAAGGTAAATATCAATAAACCGGCGCAGAGAGCGGTTATTTTAATAATTTTATCGGAAATAAAATCGGGTTCGGAGGCGATATATATGTTTCCCGCGCTGGTTTGGGTCACTTTCGGGCTTCCAAGACCGACAATACGTATAAATCGCTCGTCTTCCTGGCCGTACCCCATCTGACGGGCGTGAATTAACAGTGTATCCTGATCGTAAAGCAGGTTATTTCTGGTTCTGTCCAGATCCTCGTTTATGAATCCCAAATGCCCTATGTTGTCCAGTTGTCTTTCTTTTTCCGCCAACAGGTAATTATACGCTGATAAACCCGCAGGGCCGGACAAAAAAGAAAAAAGCGCGTAAACAATGACTGCCGCCCATAAACCTATCAGGTATTTTGAGAATCTCATAACTCGATTAACGGTGGTTTTTTGTCTTTTCTTTAAGCATTGACAACCGGAAAACCATAGGTTATCCTATATATAGTATTGAAAACGGATAAAAGTACCGATAATTAACAATAAGTGTTAATTTAGGGAGCGGTTCATGGCAAGTAATAAAAAACCTTCGATATACTCAGATCGCGGCGGCATAGGCTCTGCAGATGACTTGGACGAATACGGCGTATGGGTTAAAAGCGAAGCGCAAGTAATATCAACAGACGGCGGGTCCGATTCTTCTGATTTGGATGATTTTGATTTGCCGGTTGAGGATACTTCCGCCGAAAGCGATGATTCATTGTCTTTTGACGACGCAGTACTGGATATCGGAGAAACAAGCCGGCAAGCCGCGCCCGGCGACATCGAATTCCCGGATGATAATATTGAACTTTCACTTGACGATGATCCGTTATCTGCTGCATCCGATCTGGCTGATTTCAATATGCCTTCAGACGATGCGGATGTTCCTGCCGCGGACGGAAATTCTGAAGAAGATGTAGAAATAGAAGACGCGTCATTTGACGAGTTTGAAGTTCCCCAAATGGACGAATCAGACCAGGCGCCTGACGGAGAAACATCCGAAGATGCAAGCGAAGATTTTGACGAAGAGGAATTTATCACAGAAGAACTTTCAACAGGTTCTTTAGACACAGACGATTTTTCAATCGAACTTGACAGCGAAGAGCTAACCGCGGATTCGGCGGACAGCGGCGAATTTGAAAGCGATGATTTAAGCGGCATCGAACTTGACGCAGGCGAAGACGCGGCTGTATCAGCGGACAGCGATTTTAATATTGACGCTGCCGGTTTAGATAACGAAGATATAAGCATCGATTTATCAGAAGACGATAATTTCGGCGCGGACATGGACGTTCCTACGGTTAAAGCGATAGAAAACGACGTTAATTCCATACAAAGTAATTTTGATTCGCTCAAATCGGGAGACGGCGAACTTTCCACTATCCTTCTGCAAAAAATAGCGGCTGAGCTTTCATCGATCAGAAACGAGCTTACCGATCTTAAAAAAGAATTCGCAAGCGCAAGAAGCGCCGGACCCGAAGCCGATAAACATGATGCAAGCGGATTCTTCTCGGAAGAAGACGATGAAAAGATCGCGCTTACAGGCGACGAAATGGACGACATCCTACAGGATGGTTCGGAAACCGAAGAAGAGCCGAAATCAGGATTTGAGATCGGCGACGATGATGACGACGAAGCCATAGCGCTTACGGGCGATGAAATGGATAATATCTTGAATTCAGCGGATTTTACCGAAGAATCGGGAACCGAAGAAAGCCCTGAAAGCGAATTTTCTTTAGATGAAGAAGATATAGCGTTAGACGACAATGAAATCAAGTTGGATGACAGCGAAGAAATAACGTTAGATGACGCCGAAGTTTCGCTTGACAGCGAAGAAATCGCGTTAGATGATACCGAAGTTTCACTTGACAGCGAAGAAGTCGCGTTAGACGATATTGAAGTACCGCTTGGCAATGATGAGATTGCGTTAGACGACAGCGAACTTTCGCTTGGCAGTGAAGAAACCGCTCTTGACGACAGCGACATTGTATTTGACGACAGCGAAGTTGTTCTTGACGATCTTGACGATCTTGATGATTTTGCGATTGAATCATCGGCTGTAATAAGCGAAGATACAATCGATCTTGACCTTGGCGCGGAAGATACTGCGGCGGACGAATCAGCCGATGCGGTCAGCGAAGAGGTAATCGACCTTGACATGGGTACGGAAGATACCGCGGCGGACGAATCAGCCGATGTAGTCAGCGAAGAGACAATCGACCTTGACCTTGGCGCGGAGGATATTACAGCAGAAGATCTTTCAACAGACGATTTCGCAGATTTCGCGGAAAGCGATGACAGCGAAGTAGGCGAAGTTGAACCGGATGAAGAGCTGGATAAACTGCGCGAAGAAGGCGCAATGCCGATGACCGACGCGCCGGAAAATATCTCGTACCTTGAAGAAGACGAAGACATCACAGGCGAGTCGCTCGATCTTTCTGGCGGCGCTGTTGAAGAAGAAGCGGTTATCTCTGATGAGCCGCTTGATCTGACAGACGCTGTTATCGACGAGCCTGAATTATCGGCGGACGGCTTTAACGAAGACCTTGAAGAGCCTTCCATAGACGAAGAGAGCTTTGACATCGATTCTCTTGACGATCTGACAATAGACAGCGACGATTTATCGCTTGACGATGATTTGGAACCGATGGGCGCGGCTGAAGATGATTCCGAAACGCTTGACGATTTGGCTGTCGAAGAAGAAGTTGACGAAGTAATCGAAGAAGCTGTTCCTGAAAGTATCGAAACAGAAATTGAAGATGAACCGCTTCCGATTGCTGACGACATTGAAGACTTATCAGCCGGCGATCTTGATGATATCGAAGATATACCGGAAATGGATGAAGAGATCGAAGAGCCTCCTGCTCCCGCTCCTAAACCTACTCCTGCAGCTCAGGCTCCTGCGGCGGCGCCGCCGCCGGCGGCCGCTTCCGCTCCTTCCACCATTGCGGTTGCTTCAGCTTCCGGTCCCGGAGGAAACGAGCCGTTTGTTCTTCCTTCGGACTTAAGATCGGAACTCAGAAATATACTCAGCTACATGGATCAGCTTCTGGAATCGCTTCCCGAGCAAAAAATCGAAGAATTTGCGAAATCTGAATACTTCGACTCCTATAAGAAGCTCTTTAAGGAATTGGGGCTGGTATAAACCGCTATTGATATGAGCAAAGCGCAGCTTCATTCGCGATATAATCCGCAGTCTGAGGCTGCGCGTTATATCGATTCATTAAATCTAAAAGAAAGTATCGAATGTTTTATCCTGATTGAACCGGGACAGGGTTATTTAATACCCGTACTGCGGGAAAAATTTAAACAAAGTAAAATACTTGCGCTCCATGTTGAGGATCAGGCGGACAGTTTTTCACAAGCGGATTTTTCGTTAACAGGCGGCGATTCCTTAAAAATACAGGAATTTCTTGAAACTCATATTCGACAAGACGCAAAAAATATTAAAATAATTGAATGGCGGCCTTCGCTCAACCACTACAGGGAAGCGTATTTAAATATCCTTTCAGAAGTCGCGCAGTTCCTTAAACGATTAGAAGCGGGCAAGAGAACTCAAGCGGCGTTTGGAAAACGATGGGTGAGAAATTTTTTTAGAAATCTTGGAAATATAAATACAAACCTCCTTTATAAACAGTCTTCTATTCCCGTGATTGTCACAGGATCAGGACCAAGCCTTGAGCAGGCGATTCCGTTAATAAAAAAAGCCCAAGACACATGTTTATTAATCGCTTCTTCTTCTTCCCTGTTAGCTCTTGCCGCAAGCGGAGTTAAAGCCGACATAGTTATCGCGACAGACGGCGGTAATTGGGCGCTGAAGCATTTATATCCGCTGTACAGAACTTCAAGCTCCGCAGGATTGGCTGTTAATCTCTGCGCCGCCCTTCCCTCGCAAGCCGCTCTCTCGCCTCAACTGCTGATAAACGACGGCAGTTTCTGGCAAAGCGTTGTCCTTCACGAACTTTCACTGCCGTCTGTGATCATCGGGCAAAGAGGAACTGTAACGGCAACCGCTGTAGAACTTGCGTTAATTCTGAGCAGCGCGAATATTTATCTTGCTGGTATGGATTTGGCGGTTAAAGATATCAGAACACATGTAAGACCGTACAGTTTTGACGCTTTATTTTTTAATCAGGCAAATCGCATAACGCCTTTCTATTCGCAGTGTTATTCGCGATCCTCACTTCTCAGCCGCGGCGGCAGTATGGATATTTACGCGTCATGGTTTAAATCGCAAAAAAACCGCTGGCTAAACAGAATTTTTTCAATCGGCGGCGGTAATGTCTTTGAAGACGCTAAAGAAATGCTGGATCGTGAAATTGGCGTAAAGCGCCCGGACAGCGATAAAAGCTCTTATTTTAAATCTGTTAACTGCGGCTCAAGCTCAGGCAATTTCTGCAAAAGGGGAGTATCCGCGCTTTTTTCTGCAATTAAAGAGCCGGAATACGCAAATAATATAAAACAGGAACTTACTTCCCTGCTCTTTTATGAAAACGATAAACCGGCGGAACATGATATTGAAAACGCGTTAAAACAAATAGCAGGAGACATTTCTTTTGAGTGAAACAAAACGCTATACATTTTTAAAATCCAGAAACGGCGAAAATGTTCCGGCTTTTATCCTGCCAAACGGAGACACACAGCCTCTTCATTCGATGATAGATCCAAAAAAAGAAGCCGAGCGCCTTATTTCTTCTTCATCAATAACAAACAATAGTTTTTTAATATTCTTTGGACTTGGAGGAGGCTTTGCCCCTCTTGCGGCGCTGGAGCAATCCGACTCCCGCGTTACGGTAATTGATTTTAACAAAAACGATATAAACGAATTATTAAAAGGAAAAGATTATTCCGCGCTTTTAAATAACGATCGATTCACTCTTCTTGCAGATATTTCTCCTGAAGAACTTAAAACATTTATAATCGAAAATTTTAACCCAGCGCTGAGTACCGGTATCAGAACAATTCCCCTGCGCGCAAGAATCGAACGGGACACGGATAAATTCGATGAAGCGGCGGCAGTCATAAAACAGGCGATTGAAATTGTTTCGGGCGATTATTCTGTTCAGGCGCATTTCGGCATCCGCTGGTTTTCCAATATTATCCGCAACATCAGCCAAACAGGAAAATATAATAATAATTTTTTTACAGAACTAAAAAAATCCAATATAAAAAAAGCCGCGGTTGTTGCGGCTGGTCCTTCGCTTGATCGTCAATTATCATCGCTTGCGATGTTTAAATCGCATGGCGGTTTTATTATCAGTACAGACACAGCGTTAGGCGCTCTTTTGAATAACAACATAGAACCGGACGCTGTTGTGAGTATCGACTGCCAGTTAATCAGTTATTACCATTTTACAGGATTAAATATGCGCCGCATTCCGTTAATTATGGATATTGCAAGCCCTCCCCTCCTTTGCGGTTTATCATCGGCGCCGATCTTTTTCTCAGGCGGACATCCGCTGTGCAGTTATTTTAATTCAAACTGGAAATATTTTCCGCGCCTTGATACATCAGGCGGAAACGTCACATACGCCTGCCTCTCCTTGGCGGAATCATTAAACATACCGCGTATAACCCTCTTCGGCGCCGATTTTTCCTATATACGAAGCCGGACATACGCGAGAGGAACATACATTTATCCTTATTTTTATAACAGACAAAACCGGTTATCTCCAATGGAAGCTCAAATGTCGCGCTTCCTTTACAGAAGCCCGTTCCTGCCTCAAGAGGACGGACAGAGAAAAAATTATTACGAAACATCGTCGCTTAGGTTTTACAGGGAGAAACTTGAAGAAAAAGTTTTCAGCATGAGCCAGCATGTTACATGCGAACCGGGTGACGGAGCGCCGGTAAATACAGGAAATTCTTCACGCAAAGAGTGCGAAGAACATTTAGACATCGGAGAGAATATAACAGATAATAAAGAAATATCAGGCGAAGATTTTTTAAAAAATTACAGGGACGATATCTCAATATTGCCGCAAGTGCGGGAGAGAGAAAATTATTTATTAAAATTGAATTCCAAAGAAAAGCAGGTTTTTACAACCCTGCTCCCGCTTGCGGCGGCGGTTAAAAAACGCCGCCCGGAACTTGAGTTAAAAGAACTGATTGAAGAAACAAAACGCTTTAGTGCAGCAAAGATAGAGGCTGTCTTGAAAAATTTAAACTTTAATTAAATTACAGCGGCTCTCTGAGCTGGTTCATAAAATTATTTTCAGCGTTCCTCATAAGGGAAATAGCCCTTGAAAAAATCGGTCCAAAATCAGTAGGTTTATCCAAAAGCAGTTCCGCAGTGATGGATGCTACAGTCCCGTCAGAAGAAAGCGCCACTTTTACAACTTTTGAACGCCTGTTGGAAAAATTCGCCGCGTTGAGAGCGTCTTCAGCCGTTACAGCTCCAAGGCTGAAACCCATGTATATCTGAAAGAATTGAAGATCGTTTTCGTCAATTATAATAAAGTAATTATCTCCGGCTACTTTAAACTGAATATCACCGTCAATATCAATCACAGGCAGGTAGCCTTCATTTCGAAGATATTCAACATAGATGCTCTGAAGATCGGCTTTTGTCCATTCCTGCTGTGCGGCGGCAGGGAAGATGAAAAAACCGCCAAATATTAAAACAGCCAACAAAATTTTACAAATTTTCGCCATAAATTCTCCTAATTATGAATATTTTCCTTATATTTAAGTATATATACCGGTATATTGGTTTGTCAAGCTAAGGTTACTGTAAAGCGTTTTCAATCGCTTTTAATATCGCCGTACTGCTTCCGGTCGCGCCGCTGACAACATCGACTTCTAAATTCTGCCTTTCTATGACATTATCGATTATTTTTTCAGCTTTTTTTCCGATCGGAGAGCATATATGCTTTACTATTTCGATATTGATTATTTTATTATCCTGCATTGTTACATCAAGCGTTGCCATAACAGGCGTACCGGATAAATCGTAGATTCCGCGGTAAACACCGTCGTCAACCTGTGTTAAATCCGGCATTTTATAAGTAATTGTTTTATACGCCGTCGAACAGCATATAACTAAAAATAACACCGGCAAAAATAAAATAATCTTTTTCATTGTTATATGATTATATATTATTAGTTATCTGTCAAGTTTAAAATCTCATCCGCCGAATGTAAACGCGGCATAACCGACAAAAGAATCGGGGATGCCCTCGCCTTCTTTAATTGATATGTCCGCGCTTGTGGCGTATTCCAAAAGCCGCGCTTTTCCCAGTTTTTGAGCTTCGGCGAAACCCATTACCCCTAACACCGCGCCCGCGGAGCATGAAGAAGAATCTTCATCCGCGCGGCGCAGGACTTCTCCGCTGTCGGCAGATTCAACGGCTTTTATGAATGCAGCGTCGTTCTCTTCGCGGACCCAATCAAGAGCCGCTTTGCCGCCGCCTTTGGGAGAAAAGCCGTAATTCGCGCCGTAGTGGGTTAAGTCTGTAGAGGCAATTACATTTATTGTCCTGTTTAATTTCGCGGCGGCTTTTGAAATGATTTTCCCGCGTTCAAAGGATTCGATACCGGCGCCCAAACGCAGCCATAAAAGTTTTGCTTTTGGAAAAAAATGATGAACTATAGGTAAAAGCACTTCAACTGTATTATCGCGGTAGCAGTCTTCGCTGCCGCCAAAATCATTCATTAACGCGTTTCTAAGGTCTGTGTCTATCTCCATGGCGCCGAACGGAGTTTTTACAGCGTCTTCCATGGCAAAAAGCGGCTCGCGGCCGCCGGCTAAATGGCCTCCGATTACAACAATGGTACCGGCTTCCGGTTTTAAACCGGCAACTGCAAGAGCCGAGAGCCGTCCCGAATAGTACCATCCTGCATGGGGAGCAATCGCGGCGCCAAAAATGCGTTTTTGCCCGTTAAAATCAGATAAAAATGAGGAAACGGAGGCGCAATCGCGGGGAAACCATCCTGCGGGCAGCGAATAATCTCTTATCTGCATATAATTTCTTCCGATAATTATAACAGAGAAATAATATAATGGAAACAAATAAAATTAAGAGCGGCCCTTCGATTATCGCGGCAATTTGCATTGTTATCTATGTTTTAGCGCTGGTTCAGGGCGCTTTTCGCATTTATTTAAGCGTAGAAGATCGTAAAATTACGGCGGAACAGGAATTTTCAAACATGGTTGACCTTGCCCTCTCGGCAGGAATACAGGGTTTTATGGACGAACGTTTTGTGCAAACCATCAATACCGCTCTGTCTTCCAGTAAGAGTATCGAAGCTGTGATTATTACCGGCCCCGATAATTCTTATGCCTTTGAAAAGCAGAGCGGACGCGCCGTTTCATGGGTGAACAATACTCCAAGATTTATTAACAGATTTACTTTTTCAAATCAAAGTCATTACAGACCGCTTGCAATCGCGGATTTGCGTAACGCCAATATCAAGGCTGTAGCAGGCGCTCTTGATTACGATAAGTTTGTTAAAATATTAAAAGAAACGCTTTTAATTATTCTTTTTGGTTTTGCGTTCTCGTTCTTTACCATGCTTATAAAACTTCTTTTGGAGAAAAGAGAAAATCCTGAATTGATTCCTGTCAGAACTCCCAATGCGGGAAGAACCGCGAACAGGGATTCAGAAGACGATGATATTCCTGTATCCGTATCAAGTCCGAAAGGATTGTATTCAACACGCAGCGGTCTTGGATGGGAAGATTACATTCAGGAAAGACTTGATTCCGAACTGCACCGTTGTTCTTCAACAGAAAAAGATCTTGCGTTCATCGCGTTTGAATTTACAGATATGCCGGAAGACAGATTATTTAAACAGACCGCGCAGGAAGCAATTAAATTCTTTTCATCAAAAGACCTTATTTTTGAATACGGCGATATGGGGATCGCCGTTATCCTTCCCGGAGCGGGACTGGAAACCGCTATCCCAAAATCAGAAAATTTTTATCAGAGGATTTTAAACAGATTCCCGAACAGCTATACACCCGCATTCGGATTAAACATCGGTCTTTCTTCCAGATCGGGAAGGCTCCTAAACGCAGAACGGCTGATGCTGGAAGCTACAGAAGCGCTTAAAAAAGCAAAGAGCGATTCAAAAACATCGATAATTGCCTTTAAAAGCGATCCTGAAAAATACAGAGCGTTTATTGCATCTCAAAGCTAGACGCATCCCTGAATAGCCTGCCGGCAATCCATGTCGGAATAACGTAAATATAATCCTTACCCGCTACATGCGCGTAACGCCGTCCTGATTCATCCGCTTCGCTAAAACGGATTGTAACAATACGTCCGTTTCCAAGCTCTAACATTATGCTTATCAGATCAAGCATGGGATCAGACGCTGTAATTGAATCGTCAAAATTGTCGCCTTCAGCGGTCAGCACGGAACGCGCGTAATTTTCGATGGCGTTGAAATCAGGTTTTTCAACATTTATGCCTGCAATCTCCCATCCCCTGTTCTTCCGGGTAAAAATCTGAACTCCCTGCGGAGTGTAAACAGAAAGTTTTTGCACGCCGGCTACATCGAGGCTTCCGTTTTCAGTTTCTGGAATAAGCCTTAAATTGTACCAACTGTTTATCGGTCCTGTTATATAGGTCTTTATATTTCCCAAACCGGAACGCACCTCATTCTGACCTGCTTTACGAAAATATGTTTCGTTTTTAAGAATATCATCCGAGCCTAACAGAATATCAAGAAGCGTTGTGTTCTCGCCGAAAATTGTCACTCTCGCCTGTCCCTGATCGATTCCGAAACGCGAATGCGTAGAAGCGCTTGACGAGCGCACAGGCCATGACGATCTTGCGGTAAAAATATTAATAAAATCTTCTACGCGCAACTGGCGCGCGGGATATTCGGTATCGTTATGCAAAACAAACCATTGACCTGATTTTTTTACAAGTTCAATCTCGTTTCCTTCAGCACTCATGACAATTCTTGCCGTTCTTAACGCGAGTTTTGAATCCAGCCATGAATACATTGACGTTCCTGACCCTGTATAAGTTGTTATAATAACGCTTGTTATGTAGATTAAAGCGAGCGCGCCTATCAGTGAAACAAGATAGATAAAGTGTTTTTTATACGTCATCGGATTTCTCCTTGGAGACAGACGGCGTTTTAATATCGTCTGTCGCAGCAGTATCCGCCGTTTTAACAGCGGATATTGTTTTTAATTCAACATTCTTCGCAAGAACTTTTCGCCTGTAAGCGAGAAGTAGTCCCGCTGCAATAACCAGTAACGGAATGAGTCCCACATTTACAATCTGAATAACTTTCATTACAGCGGCGCGGCTTGATGAATCCGTTATTTTGTCAAAGCGGCCTGTTTGCGGCGCCCTGTTTCTGATTCCGATAACATCATCGTCATTTGCAAGCCAGTCCGCCGCGCGAAGAAGGAAATCAAGATTATGCCTCGCGTTTGTAACATTTATTATATTAGTGGCAAAATCAGTATCGCCGATTACAATAATCCGCGATTCCCTTGCGACTTCCGGCATATCGGGAAGCTCTTCCTCAGAGCCTTCACGAACAGGCTTTTCAGCTCCGCGGAAAAAACTTGGGAATGTACCGCTTAAAGCCGCGCCCAGTATTTTTGCGCCTTTTGTTTCAGACGCTTCCATTTCGAGCATGTACGGCACTTCCGGGCTTGTATAAAGCGAATTCCTCATTGACCAGCCTTGAGCGGTTGTTGTAAAAATCGGTACCGCCTCAACGGAAGACGGCGCAGAAAGCTCAATTGGGCTTGACCAGTACATATCAAGACCTGCAAAACCGGAACTGACAGGATGCTGTGAATTTCCGTTTTCGGCAAGAATTCCAATCCATAGCGGATAACGCACAATTCTGTATGAAATGCCGCCTGAAGGCGATCTTGTCTGGTATTGAAGCGTAAGCGCGTTGCGGTCAAGCGCAAGCTCCTTTCTTACAATCGCGCCGTAAGAAGCAAGCATATCAAGAAGTCCTTTGTCCTCCTGATGCCTCGCTTCGATGCTGCCGTAAATTGTATCGATATAAATGCCTTTAACGGCGAATAATGTTTTACCGCCCTGTTGAATATATCTGTCTATGCGGTAGAGCGCCCACTCATCAAGGTCTTCAACGCCGCCTAGCACAAAAAGCGCCGGCATGTTTTCGGGAATCTCGTCGCCTGAAAAAAGAACTCGCGTTCTGTAACCGGCTTCCGCAAGGGTCATTTCCAGATAACTAAAATCATCTTTCCATTGCCTGAAACTGTCGCCGACAATTACTCCCATCCAGCGTTCGCTGTCTGTAACCATCGATCTAATTCTGGAAGTTAAATCATACTCAAGAGTATCAGTAGAAATTACCCATGGAAGCACTTCCATTTTATCGAGGTATTCGATTACAATGCCCGAATAAACGGTTATAAGACTTGCCTGATCCTGCTCCACTGTCTGCACCTGCCTCGGCTGAAGCCCAAGCTCTTCTACTACCGCAAGACCCACCTTTACAGGATCGCGCACCGTCAGGCGGATTCTTCCCCTTGAATACGCGGCGTATTCCCTTAATGTATCTTCGATCTCGCCGGGAGCGGGAACCACTGTCTTTAATTTTCCCGAAAGATAATAAGTGATATTTACAGGATCGGGGAGTTCCTTGTACAAGTTACGCGAAACACCGGAAATCGTATACGCTTTGTTCTTGGTCAGATCGAGGCGGAACCACAGCCTTCCGCTTACCATCAGCGCTAAAATAAAAGCGATTATTGACAGCAATGTAATGATTGATGTTTGTCTCTTTGTCATTTTGTACCCCTATTTCCATTTCCTGAAGAGGATGACCCGGGTGTTGATAAACAGGAACAGCGCGGCGCTTAAAACAAAGAACGCAAGATCCCTGGAATCAATCAAGCCTTTGGAAAAACTCTCAAAATGGAAGGCAAGGGAAAAGAAATTGATTCCCTGCGCCAGCCACTGCGGCAGATTTAGAGAAAACACGAGCTGGTTTACAAGCATCACCGCCATTAAAACAACCGCGCTTCCCAGAAAAGCGCCTCCCTGATTTTTGGAAAGGCAGGATAACAATAGTCCCAAAGCCGTCGCGCTTGCGCCTAACAGGAACGCGCCCAGATACTCGCAGAAAACAGTGCCTGCGTCAAAACTTCCGAGACTTAAAAGGCTTAAAGGAAGAGGAAGCGTAAGTAAAAGGATCATTGTTAACATTCCCAGAGCGGAGAAAAATTTCCCCAGCACAAGATCCCATTCTGAAAAAGGCATGGTTAGTAAAAGCTCCACAGTTCCTGTTTTTCGTTCTTCCGCCCAGCTTTTCATGGTGATCACGGGAATAACAAAAATGTACACAATCGGAAACGCCGCGAAATAAGGGCGAAGGCTCGCTTGATCAACAGAAAAATAACGCTGGAAATAGAACAGCCACACTGAGCAAAAAAGAAGGAAGAAAACCGCAGCCCCGTAAAAAACCGGAGCGTTTAAATATTGATAAATTTCTTTACGCGCCAGCGTCAGGGCGCGATACGGAATAAATTTTTTCATTTGCCGCGCTCCTCTCTTGTAAGTTTAACAAAAATATCTTCTATGCTGATTTTTTTTCTGTTCATGCCGAGTATTTTTAAATTTTGCGTAACAGCCCAGTCAAAAATCCGTTCTCCGGCGTTTGAATCTTCCGATTCCGAAGGAATAAAGAAGCTTGCGTTTACAATGCCGTCCGCGGCGGATTCAACCGCTGTGTTGGAAATGGCTCCAAGCATTGATAATTTTTCATTCACAATATGCGCGCCGTTATCGCCTGAATATTTTAATATAAGCTCCCATGTATCGCCGCCTTTAATGGAACCGGCAATCTCCTCGGGAGTTCCCTGCGCGGCGATACTGCCGTCATGGATAATCAGCACCTGAGAGCAGATCGCTTCGACTTCCTGCAAAATATGAGTTGAAAGAATGACTGTTTTACGTTTGCCAAGCTCTTTTATAAGCGAGCGTATTTCTATAATCTGGTTTGGATCAAGCCCTGTAGTCGGCTCGTCAAGAATCAATATGGGCGGATCATGCAAAATCGCCTGCGCCAGACCCGCTCTTTGGCGGTAACCTTTGGAAAGCGTTTCTATTCTGCGGCTTCTGTAATTCAAAAGACCGCACGCTTCGAGGCTTGCATTAATGCTTGCTTCGCGCTCATTCTTTGGAATAAAACGCGCTTCGGCGGTAAAGGCAAGATATTCATCGACTGTAAGGTCTCCGTAGAGAGGCACATTTTCCGGAAGATAACCGATCCGTTTTTTTATTTCCAGAGGCTGTTCGTCAACGGGAATGCCGTCTACAAGCGCCGTTCCGCTTGTTTGAAAATGAAACCCGGTAAGGATTTTCATTACTGTTGTTTTACCCGCGCCGTTAGGCCCGAGAAAACCCAAAACCTCCCTGTCTCCCACGGAAAATGAAACATCTGTAACAGCCTGCACATCTCCGTATTGTTTCGACAGGTTTTTAACTTCGATTTTTGCCTGTGTGTTCATGCCGGTATTTTATCAATTTTAGTCATGAAATTCAATCGGAAAAATCATGCGATCCCTTGTCAGAACTGTTTCTGGGAATATTTCCTGAGCTTCTTTTAATAATTGCTTTAATTCATATTCTATATAACGCGGACTGTAGTGAATAAGAGCGAGTTTTTTTATCCCCTGCGAAGAAGCGGCGATTCCTGCCGCTTCGGCGGCTGTCATGTGCTTTTTACTGTGAGCGTCTTCCGCCAAGTCCTGAGAAAACATTCCCTCGCAGATAAAAAGGTCGGAGCCGATTACATGGGTAGAAATTTCCTGCAGCGCGAGAGAATCTGTCACAAAAGAAAATTTGCGCCCCTGCCGCGCGGAGCCCATCACATCATCGGGCTGTACTTCCTTGCCGTCTTCTGTCATTATAGATTCGCCTTTCTGCAATTTACCCCATAATTTTCCCATCGGGATATTAAGCGCCTGCGCTTTCTGGGGATGGAACTCTCCTGGACGCATATCTTCTTCCAGCGTATAACCGTAACATGGTTTGGTATGTGAAAGCGGAAAACACCGGACATGAAATCCGTCTCCCTTATACACAATTCCGGGGGATGTAATTTCCTGCACGATAATTTCGTAATTGATGTACATATCCAAAACACGCCTGTTTGATTCGACATATTCCGCAATCTTCGGAGGTCCGATTATATAGAGAGGATCATCCCTGTCTACCTGAGATGAAAGCATTAAAAGGCCGGGAATGCCTGTAACATGATCGGCATGCATATGGCTTATAAAAATAACAGATATTTTCTTCCAGCGCAGATTAAGCCGCCTGAGAGATACCTGGGTTCCCTCGCCGCAGTCAAAGAGAAAAAGCTCCCCTTCGCGCCGTAAAAGCACCGATGTCAAATGCCTGTTCGGAAGCGGCATCATTCCGCCGCAGCCGAGTATAAATGCTTCTAAATTCATGATCCGTTTCTTAAGACTGATGTTTTATTAATAAACAGGAATCGGGAGTAATCTTATATTCCTTAATCTCATCTCCGCAGACAACGGCGCAGTTACGCCCTGATCCTTTTGCGGTATAGAGCGCTTTATCAGCCATGTCGTATAACGATTTTGTGTCCTGATAGACACCGCACTTGGAAACATAAACACCGATACTCATTGTTACATGTTCGTTAACTTTGGATTTCTCATGCGCAATCGCAAGATTCTTAACAGCGTTAGCCCAATGGGTGATTACATTATCAACATGCGCCGCGTCTTTTTCAAACCAGAGCGCCGCGAATTCTTCGCCGCCGACCCTCGCCGTGTAAACGCCAAGTTCGTCTTTTAAATTATTCAATACGGCGCCGATCGAACGAAGACATTCATCGCCTTTCGGGTGCCCGTAATGGTCGTTATAAAATTTAAAGAAGTCGATATCCGCGATTGCGATGCACAGCCAGTCGTCCGAAGAGCGGTAATTTGACAGATAACGCTGGAAGGTGTTCATAAAATCCCTGCGGTTTCTAAGCTGGGTTAACTCGTCTGTAATACTTTGATCGACATATTTATTACGCTCGTCTTCAAGCTGGTTTGCGCTTAACTCAAGCCCAAGGCGCAGTTTGGCGATGTGCCATGTAAAAAACAATCCGATAGCTCCGGCGATTACGGTGTATACAACATCATAAATCCAGACGCTGTAATCTTTAACGATGATGGAACATGTAATTAAAACAATCATCGCGCTCAATGTAAGAAAAAAATTGAACTGCGGAGGATTAATGAACAATAAAAGAGCGCATATAAAAAAGCAGAAAATTAAAGAAGCCGGTTTATCGGGATGCCCGAATGTACTGAAATATGTACTAAAAAGCATAAGATTTGCGTAAAACAACGTTATCAGAAAATAAATAACTCTGTTAGAAACATTGATCTGCTGCATAACATAATTGGCGTATGCGGAAATTACTATAGCGACAATGGCGACTCCTAAATAAATACCCGCTTTAATAAAATTATAATCTTCCGCTATTATAGGTGTGATCCCGCATATAACGGCAAAAATCGCTACAAGCGTGTTACCTTGACGTATACTTGCCAGATTATTAATAAAGGCATTATTTATACATTCCTGATACTGCTCCCTGCCGAATGAGTAAAAACGCCACCAGTATATAAATTTCTGCATATAGCTCCCTTATTCTGTAATAGTATATCATTTTTTCCATAAAAGGAAAGTAGAAAAAACGGTTTTTATGTAAAAAAATAGAAAAAAATAATGCAAAATCCGGGAAGTAAATCAATAACGCATTTTACTTCGTTCCGCAAAACCCGTCAAATTATGGAATTCTATAATAATACCGTCATCAAGTTGAATTTTACCTGAAAAAGAGCCGCATACCTGCCTTCTCGTTGAACTGTACAGGAGCAGATTGCGGCGGTCGGTTCTTTCCTGATGGGGTGTAAAAGTCATTTCCAGCCGGTTGTCGTTACTGGTAAACCTCCACGGGGAAAGCCAGTTTGAAAGCGGGATATGAAAGGTAATTTGATCCAGTTTAAACATCTTTCCGTCAATAAAAAAGGCGTTTTCGGTCCCGTAGGAAGAATCTGTCCAGCTATATCCGGCGCAAAAACTAAGCTGGCTCCCATGGCTCTGTCCGCAGGCAGCCGCCCAATACCGGATATCGGCTTTGGGACGGGCGCTCCTGTTCCAGTCCAGGATACCCCATGCGTTTCCGCGCGTAAAAATTATTTCCGAACTGCCGAATTGGATAACGCCTTCGACGAAGAACCACGGAGAGCAGCACGAGTATCTGAACGCGTTTTTTTCGTTTCTGTAAGGCTGATGTGTCGCTAGCGATTCGGATTCTTTAAATTCTGTTAAAACCAGAGCGCCGCGCAGACTGCGGTTACGTCCGAATTTCGGGATATCCGTCTTAATTATTCTTGCTCCGCTCTCCATGCAAATAAAATCCAGATGCATCTTCTTCTGTTTCCAGCGGACATTTCCGGCGGCGCTCGTATTCGGCATTTCGAAGGAGCCAAGAGGCAGCATTTTTTTAAATGTCTGGGTAGAACGTTTTTTATCTCTCAGCGAAATGACCGATATACCCATATGCCCGAGCCAGCCGTCGTTGCGAATCTCAAAAACAATCATATGTGTCGGAGAATAAATAATATATCTGTCCGATTCCGAAATCCTGAAACGCGGCGCATATAAAAGCGAGGGTTCATAGTGATGGAACGCATGTTTCGCCCACCCGAAATTAAGCGGCTGGCCCAGATCGTCTAAAAGCGGCAGCGGTTCTTGAATTTCATTCGGAGGCATTATTCACCTGTTTACAGGAACAGTCTTGCATGGTATCTATTAAAATAACATGGTTTACGCAGGAAAAAAAGCATTGATTATGGGGCTGGGTTTGCACGGCGGCGGACTTCAATCCGCGCTCTTTTTATTAAGGAGAGGCGCAGAAGTAACAGTGACAGATCTAAGAAACGAAGAAATTCTTAAACCCTCGATAGATGAGCTTGATAAAATCAGCCGCGAACTTGGCGGACAGCCTTTGCGTTATGTCCTTGGAAGGCATGATTTAAAAGATTTTGAGAAAGCGGATATTGTGGTAAAAAATCCTGGCGTTAGATCCGATTCTCCTTTTTTGCAGGCTTCAAAGCGGACGGAAACAGATATTTCCCTGTTTTTAAAAGAATCTAAAGCAAGACTTTTTGCCGTCACAGGCTCCAAAGGAAAATCAGGCACCGCGTCCGCTCTGCATTGGATTCTTTCAAAGGACAGAAAGAAAGGCTCGGCTTTTCTCGGCGGAAATATAACGGTTTCTCCCCTGACTTTTCTTGACGAACTTGGCAAAGACGACGATGTGGTTCTGGAACTTTCAAGCTTTCAACTGGGAGATTTAAAAAACTATAAAAATATTGACGGGAACACTCTTTTAAAACCTGCCGCCTGCATTATTACAACCATAATGCCTGATCACCTGGACCGTTACGCGTCAATGGACGAATATATTGACGACAAGAGAAACATCTACAGGGGACAGGATATATCCGATGTAACAGTCGCAGGCGATGATAAATGGGGAAAAAGTTTTCTCGACAAAACAAAAGCGCGCCCTCTTGTTTTATCGAGTTCGTGTTTAAATGAAGGGCAAAGCGGCGGCTGGATTGATTCAAGCGGCGCGGGTTTCGCACGCCTTCATAATTTTAGCGGAGTGTCTGAAGAAACCGTTGAACTTGTACCGCGCGAGATTCAAATACCGGGCGCGCATCAAAAACACAATATGCTTTCAGCCGCTCTTGCCGCGTACGCTCTCGGCGCGCAAGCGCAGACGATCCGTGCCGCCTTATCGGAATTCCGGGGTATTGAACACCGCCTTGAATTTTTTCATGAGGCGAAAGGAGCGCGTTTTTACAACGATAGCGCGGCTACAATTCCCGAAGCCGCCTGCGCCTGCATCGAGGCCTTTACGGAGAATGGCGCGGACAACCTTATCCTTGTCACGGGCGGCACCGATAAAAACCTTGACTATTCGGCTCTCGCAAAAACGGCAAAGAAAGCGAAAGACGTTATCCTTCTTGCAGGCACAGGCAGTGAGAAACTTTCAATTCTTTTAGAAAAGGAAAGCGTTTCATTTTCTGGTCCCTTTGACAATTTGGACGGCGCTGTAGCATGCGCGATTGAAAAAGCGGAAAGCCGTAAAAGCGGCGAAGGCGTCTGCTATGTCGCGCTTTCTCCGGGATGCGCGAGTTTCGGAATGTTCCTAAACGAATTCGACCGCGGCAGGAAATGGAAAGAAGCTGTTAAGAGGCTGAGTTGAAAATGAGGTTAGGTTGAGAAAAGAGGTTCTCGCGGAGGCGCAGTTCGACATTTTAATCTTAAACTTAAGTTATATTTGATAGCTGACTAACATTATGGGTTTAAGAAGAAGAATTCGGACAACAACTTGGTGTTCTTGGCGTCTTCTGCCGAACCGTTGGTTCGAAGTCTGCGAGAAAAAATTCTTAATAAATTTTAGGAGATAAATTTGGATTTGGAAATGCTGGAAAAAAGAGCCGCTGTAATAAAACAGGTTCGTTCATTTTTTGACAGCAGGAAATACCTTGAGCTGGATACTCCCCTGCTTTCGCTTGATTTAATACCAGAATCGTGCCTTGAAGTTTTTCAAACCGAACGGCTTTTTCCAGGTGCAAGCAGGAAAGAAAGCCGCCCATTGTGGCTGATTCCGTCTCCTGAAATCTGGATGAAAAAAATAATCGCGCGGCATGGAGTTGATATTTACCAGATTTGCAAATGTTTCCGTAACGGCGAATCGGAAGGGCGTTTGCATAACTTTGAATTTACCATGCTTGAGTATTATACAATGAATGCAGATTACATGGACTCGCTTGAGTTAACAGAGGAATTGTTTGAGAAATTTATTAAGAAGAGTTCTCGCAAACCTCGAACCAACGGTTCGGCAGAGGCGCAAAGAACGCAAAGGGAAGAAGGGGATTGTTGTTATTCGACATTCGATCGTATTACAGTTGCGGACGCGTTTTTAAAATACGCGGGCTTTGATCTTTTTGAAACGGCGGCTGAAGGTTCGGATGCGATGGCAGCGCAGGCGCGAAGGCTTGGATTGGAACCGATACCATGTATGACTGTTCCTCAGCTTTATGATTTAATTTTTATTCATACGGTGGAGCCGCGGTTAAAAGGAGACAAACCTGTTGCTTTGATTAATTACCCTGCGTTTGTTCCTTGCCTTGCGAAAAAAGCGGCGGACGGGAAAACCGTTGAACGGTGGGAATTGTACTGGAACGGAATTGAACTTGCAAATTGTTTTTCAGAAGAAACCGATCCGCAGAAAGTAAAAGAATTTTTTTTAAGCGAAGAAGCCGAAAAAAAACGAAACGCGGTCGCGCCGCATAATGTCGATCATGATTATTGGAAGATATTTAATAATTTCCCAAAATGTTCGGGCGTTGCAATGGGGTTGGACAGACTGATAATGGCTTTAACCGGAAAACGAAGCATTGACGGGGTGATGATAACAATTGATAATCAGCCTATTTCTTCTCCGCCTTTCTCTTAACCTCAGAATAACCAGTACAGTCAAAATCAACATTGAAAGCGTCAACCTTGTGAATATCGGGTTTTACTTCGGCGTCTCCCTTGAATCTGTAATTAACGCGGCGCATATTGATAACATCATCTAACAGGGGTCTATTCATATTTATAAAATTCATTTCAAAGCGGAAATTTGTTTCGCTTGAGCTGTTTGCGGGGATTATTAAAATACCTTTGACTTTACCGTCCGCCCAAAAACGGCCGTTACCGAATAATTCGTATGCAATGGATGAAAGTTCCATGGAAAAATTATTTGGATTGTCTACTCTGATTACTGCCTCAAATTCTGTAACAACAATATCAGCCTGAATTATATATATAGAAATTACTTCAAATCCGGGTTCTTTAATTTCGATTGCGGCTTCCGGTTCCGCTTCCGGCGCCGGCGGTTTGGTTTTGCAGTTTATAAGGACAAAAACAGCTAATATAATCACAAGAATTTTACGCATATTATAATATCGGCTTTTAGCCGGCATCTGTTTATGAGATGGGCTGTGCTGTCGAAATATTCATTTAAACATAGGAAAATTCGCTGTAGTATACCGTATTGTTCTCGGAGCCGACCGCGCTGATAAGATCGTCGGCTACAGAGCAGGTCCGGGTTTTATCGAGCAAGCCGCTTTCAAAAAGACCGGCTACAAGAGCGCCGCCGCAGGCGTTCAGGCGCCCTTCTAAAATGGCGCTCGCTAAAGCCGACGCGTTTTTTTCGGAAAAAAGACGAAGGGATTCTTCGGCAAGATACCGGGCTGTTTTTTGATCGGTATCGCATGAAAGATTGCAAGAGATAATTATAAGGGTTTCGTCAAGAACAGGCGTAATTACCGTTTTTAAGGCGTTCGCAAGGTCGTATATATATTGGGCTTTGGGCTGTCCCATAAGGACGGGGACAAGCGACGCATTTGGAAAACAGTATTTTACAAACGGAAGCAGGATTTCGATGGAATGTTCCCCAAGATGGGGAATATCGTTTATTTCAAAAAAACTGCCTCTGAACTGCAGTTCTTCGGTAATTTGATAATCAACAGGAATATTGCCCAAAGGAGTGAAAAAAGAGTGAGAATTCGATAAAAACAGCCCTTTTTCTCTTTTATCGTGAATCGGCCCGAGGATAACCACCTTCTTTATTGCCGAACTCCTACCCATAGCGGAGGAAAATGCCTGCGCGACAAGCGAACCGGAGTAACTCCACGCCCCATGAGGCGCTATAATCGCCTGCGCATGCCCGCCTGACTCCTCATTTAAGCCAAAAGACCCTAAATAATCGAGTATTTCTTTCCTGTCTTCGGGATAAAATATCCCGGCGCCGACCGGACTTCGCACCCGTCTTTTCTGGGCAAGCATAGCTTCCATATATTTTAACTCTAGTGTTTGCAAAGGCCATATGCAAGGAAAAATCAGAAAAATATGAAAAAACGAACAATTACCTGTTCACGGTTTAAAATTGCCGTACTACAAAACTTTGCATTTTTCAAGCTCGCGAAGCCGTTTATCTTCAATTTTAACATGAAGATTTTTTTCCTGTGTCGGAATAACCAGCCCTTTTGGACCGTTTTTCGCGCGTCGCAGATATTTTGCGTGAGTGTAAAATAAATCTCCTTCGCCGTTGTTTCTTCCTTTGGAGTAAAAAATCGCAAGGTTTCCCGCATCTAATAAAATATCAAGCGGCACCGACTTCCCAGCCCTTTGTTTAATAAACACATAGGAGCCGTGATAATCTCTTGCGTGAAGCCACAAATCGTTTCCTTTTACATGGCGGCGTAAAAGTTCATCGTTTTCATTCGCGTCCCTTCCCACGATTATAAGCCAATCGCCGCGTTTAAACGAAAGCCCGGGTCTTGCTTTATCTTTTTTTTGCGCCGAGGAAGGACGCGCGGCTCCTCCCGATTTTAACAATTTCGCGAGAATGAGCGGATTGGTTTCGTTTAACAGTCGATCCAGTTTTTCTGTAACTTCTTTAAGTTCCAGCTCACTCTCGGCAATTTCTCTTTGAATCTCAGCAAGTCCGTTTTTTGCTTTTCTGTACTGTTCATAGTATTTTTGCGCCATCGCTGCAGGTAAAACGCGATCTTCCAGTTCTATTCGTATTTTTTCGCCGTTTAAATCAGTTGTTTCAAACCATTTGCTGTTTGGTTTTATATCTGCGATATGGGAAAGTATCAAATCGCCGTAGATTTTAAAACGCCCGGCGTTTTCAAAAGACGCTTCCTTTTCTTTTAATTTTTCAATTGAAGCGCTGATTCTTCCCATACTGCCTTCGCAATGCCGCCTCGCCTGCTCTCTTAGAGCTTCCAGCGAAAGCGATCCTCCCTGCGCGGTATAAAAATCTTCGATTTTTTTATTAAACGATCCTTCGCCTGACAGTTCCCTTATTTCATATTCGCGTTTTGGTTTTTGCTTATAATCTTCTTCCCTCTGTGTACTCCGCGGTAAATTTTCTTCTTTAATATTTTCAGGCACATAATGTCCGCCTGTAATTTCACCGCGTTTTGGCTGGCGGCGCATCGCGTCCAAAATAATACCTTGATTGTCTGTAACGATAAAATTAGCGGCGTTAGACCAAAGACGGATGTAAAGATTAAAAATTACGGTTTCATCTTCAGAATCTACGGCGATTCTTGAGCGTTTAACAACAATTTTTACAATGCGGTTATCGCCGAGCTGTTTTATCTGTGTAACCCAGCCGTTTACAATCCTAGAAGAAAGAAATTGCGCAAAACGCAGAGGTTTTTCGCTTTTCGGAACAGCGCGAAAAGTTTCATGCAGTCTGCACGCGCCTGAGCTTAAAGAAACAAGAATCTGTTTCGTTTCGCCTTTTTTGTGGAATCGTAAAATAATCACATCGTAGGCGCTCTGTACGGCGCTTTGAATTTGAGCGCCTTCAAGATCAAGCTCTTCGAGGATAAAATTAATTTCCTTCCAATTTAAAGACATAATGTAATTATATCATAATTAATCAGAATATATTGATAACAGAATTAAGCGTTCTTAACATCCTCAGAAGTTATACTCAATTTTCCGTCTTCTTTTCGCGTGGCGATTTTTCTGAAATATTCAAAATACTGTTTATCCATAAACGCGATATGAGATAAAATCCAGTCTTTTAAAAATCTTGTGAAAGTTGAAAGTGTATATCTGTTTCCCGATTCATATTCTTTTATATTTTCAACAATCGTGCGGATAAAATTTTCGTGTTCTTTTTTATGCTCCGCATAGCCTGCGAATTTTGTGGCTATCAATATTTTTTCTTCTGAAGCAAAATGCGTTTTTACATACTTAACAGCTTCCTGAATTACCCTATTAAAGTAATCATGCTCCTGAACATAATTACCGCTTACATGATCAAACATCTCGTTGACAAGGTTAACAAGACCTTTATGCTGATCGTCAATAATTTTGATGCCGCAGGCTAATTTATCAGTCCACTCAACAAAATCTTTGTCGGTTTTTACCATACAAACCCCCGATATATTAAAATAAGAAAATTTTATGTTGACCAATCTTCATTATTTGGATAATTTTAACATATAAACAAGTTTAAAAGGAAGAATAAAATGTCAATAGATGATAAAAAAATAATTTATTCAATGTATAAAGTATCCAAAAAACACGGGACAAAGCAGGTATTAAAAGACATCAGTATTTCATACTTTTACGGCGCGAAAATAGGCGTAATCGGGCTTAACGGCTCAGGAAAATCGAGCCTTTTAAAAATTCTCTCAGGCGCTGATACCGAGTTCGCAGGCGAGACTTCGATCAACCCCGGATTTTCAATCGGGTTTCTTGAACAGGAACCATATCTTGAACCGGGTAAAACCGTCAAGGAAATTGTGTCGGAAGGAGCGGCGGAACTTGTCGCCCTGCTCGCGGAATTTGACAAAGTAAGCGAAGCGTTCGGAGAGCCTGACGCGGATTACGACAAACTTGGCGCAAAGCAGGCTGAATTGCAGGAGAAGATCGAAGCCGCCGACGGATGGAACCTCGACAGCCGCCTTGAACTTGCGATGGAAGCTCTGCGCTGCCCCGCAGGCGATGAAGTTGTCGATCATCTTTCAGGCGGCGAAAGGCGCCGCGTTGCTCTTTGCCGTCTCCTTCTTCAAAAGCCGGACATCCTGTTACTTGACGAGCCAACCAATCATCTTGACGCGGAAACTGTCGCGTGGCTTGAGCGGCACCTGCAAGACTATTCAGGAACTGTAATCGCTGTAACGCACGACCGCTATTTTTTAGATAATGTCGCAGGCTGGATACTTGAACTTGACCGCGGCGAAGGTATTCCGTGGAAGGGAAATTATTCAGGCTGGCTTGAGCAAAAAGAAAACCGCATGGCGCAGGAAGAAAAAGGCGAGAGCGACAGGCGAAAAACATTACAGCGCGAGCTTGAATGGATACGCATGAGCCCTAAAGGCAGGCACGCGAAAAGCAAGGCGCGTATTTCCAACTACGAAAAACTATATCAGGACGACGAAAGGGAACGCTCCCGAAGCGGCGCGCAAAATAATAAAATTACAATCCCGGCAGGTCCGCATCTCGGCAAACTTGTAATCGAAGCCGAAGGGCTTTCAAAATCTTTCGGAGAACGCCTGTTATTCGACAATATGAGTTTTACTGTTCCGCCGGGAGCGTGCGTCGGCATTATCGGTCCGAACGGCGCCGGAAAAACCACATTATTTAAATTGATAACCGGAATTGAAAAACCCGACGCGGGTACATTGAAGCTCGGAGACAGCGTCCAGTTAGGCTACGCGGATCAGATGCGCGGCAAACTGGACGGCGAAAAAAGCGTTTGGGAGCAGTTATCCGACGGACAGGATTTAATCAAGATTGGAAGCGGCGCCTCAGCGAGAGAAGTGAACTCGCGCGCGTATTGTGCATGGTACAATTTTTCAGGCGCGGATCAATCCAAAAAAGTGGGAGTTCTTTCAGGCGGAGAGCGCAACCGCTTAAACCTTGCGATGATGCTGAAAGAAGGCGCAAACATTCTGTTACTCGACGAGCCGACAAACGACTTGGACGTAAACACGTTACGCGCGCTTGAAGACGCGCTTGACACCTTCGCCGGAGTCAGCCTTGTAATCAGCCACGACCGCTGGTTTTTAGACAGGATAGTAACCCACATTCTGGCATTTGAAGACGGCGAAGTGGTCTGGTACGACGGCAACTGGTCAGAGTACGCCGAATGGAGACGCGAAAAACTCGGCTCCGCGGCGGACAGCCCGCACAGATATGTGTACAGGAAGCTGGAAAGGTAGATTTTTTTTATTTGTAATAAATTTTGTTTTGTTTAAGCGTTTTGCAGATTATTAAGAGGTGACTGACACCATAAAAAATGGTGACTGACACCTTTTTTGCTTTGTTTTGGCGTTTTGCAGGTTATTAAGAGGTGACTGACACCAAAGAAATGGTGACTGACACTCTGCATTGCCGTTGCGTTACTTCTTGTTCCACAATTTTTTAACTGATTTTAACAAATTTTTAGCGTCCTTATAACCTAATGAGATGGCTTTATTGAGCCATTCTTCGGTTTTTTCATAATTTTCGAACATATACGCGTTTCCCATCATGAAACAACTGTACGCGTCTCCTTGTTTTGCCTTTTTTTCGTACTGGTAAAATTGTTCTTCGCTTACCTCTCCCGCGTTTTTAGGATACGGTGTCTTTGCCGGCGGTGTTGGTTGCGCCACTGGTTTAGGCGATGAACCGCTTGAAGATGAAGGGGTAATTGCAAATTGTTTTCCACAGAATGAACATATTCCATTTGCATTTAATAGCCCTCCAATACAATCAGGACATTTTCCAAAAAATACTCCTGTGCCATCACATTGGTCGCATTCTTTATCTTTACCAGTTCCATTACAAAACCGACATCTTATAATTCCATGTTCCCAATGATCTTCTTTGCCTGTACCTTTACATATTGAGCATTGTCCACTTATTTTTCCTCTACCGCCGCATTTACTACAAGTCGCCATAAAGATCTCTCCTTTAAGTTTATTTACCGCAAAAATACCAATAATACGATATTTGTTCAACCGCTTTTTAAATTATTTTTGCATATATGTATTATTTTAATAGGTGACTGACACCATAAAAAATGGTGACTGTCACCTTTTTCCATTTTTCCGCTACTTGAAACGGACGATTTTATGGGTTATCCTGTTATTATGACTTTGATTAAACCGCTTACCGTAAGGGAAAGCGTGTGATTGAACCGACTTCGATCCCCATCAATACCGATGATTCTCCTTCGGTAGTTTTGGACTTGATTTATCAGCTTAAGGTAAAAGATGTAATGACCACCGCGGTGATAACCGCGAGAAAGACTGACACCCTCCTGCATATCCAGGCGCTCATGCGGGAAAATTACATTACCGGGGTTCCGATCACCGAAGGCAGCGAACTTTTGGGGTTAATATCCATAGAAGATATTATTACCGCCCTTAATAATAACTGTATAAACGCCTTGGCGGAAGAAAAAATGACAAGAGAGCTTATTGTACTGGAAGAGGAAATGCCTCTTTCGTTCGCGATTTCATTTTTTAATAAATACCGCTTCAGCCGCTACCCTGTTATCAACCAAAAAAAAGAACTGGTGGGGATTCTTACTTCCAACGACGTAATCAGCACCCTGCTGGTGGAAATGAACCGGGAAGTTCTCCGCCTGGAAAAATCACATCAAAAAAATTCAACAAGAGTAGGATATTCGGAAATGGAATTTGCAACGACAAAACTGGATTTTGAAAAAGCCGGACGCGCTTCTACGGAAATAAAAAAGGCTTTGAAATCATTGAATATAGATACGCAGATAATTAGGCGCGTAGCCGTAGCGAGTTACGAACTGGAAATAAATCAGGTTGTTCATTCGCACGGTGGAACGATTAGCTGCTCCATCCAGCCTGACAAGGTGATCATTGTCGCCGCCGATACGGGACCCGGTATAGAAAACCTGACTCTTGCTTTGCAGGAAGGCTACTCTACCGCAAGCGAGATGGTTCGCTCTTTCGGTTTCGGCGCCGGGATGGGACTCGCTAACACAAAACGTGTCAGCGACGAATTTACAATTAATTCAAAACTGGGAGAAGGCACAACCGTGCGCTCCGTTATTTTTATAAATTCGCCGAAACAGGAATCGGGTATATCACCGCTATAAGGAGTGTATATGACCATACGCGAAGCTGCGGCAATGCTTGGCGCGGAAATCTTGCAGGATGAATTTGAAGACTCTGCCCTCACAGGCGCGTACACCTCGGATCTTCTTTCAGATGTAATGGCGAACGCGAAAGAAGGCGGCGCTCTTATCACAATTCAGGCGCATAAAAACACCATAGCGGTTTCAACCCTTGTAAATATTTCATTGGTCATCATTTGCAACAACCGCCCCGTACAGGACAATGAAATGCTGGAAACGGCAAAAGACGAAGGAATTGCGGTAATAAGAACCAAAGAAAACCAGTTTACCGTTTCAGGCAGACTCTACGCCGCAATCAAAACCTGAGTCTGTTATGCTGGCGGATCTTCACAATCATTCATGTTTGTCTCCATGCGGATCACTTGAACTGTCTCCGCGGATACTTGTAGAAACCGCCGCCTCAAAAAATATCGGGCTTCTTGCGTTAACGGATCACAACTCAAGCCTCAACAGCCCGGCTTTTGATTATCACTGTAAACGACTGGGTGTAATTCCGTTGTACGGTATGGAAGTAACCACTCAGGAAGAAATTCACATGGTTACGCTTTTTTCACAGTTGGAAGCCGCGATGGCTTTCGGCGATTATATTTATTCGATCATCACTCCGTTTCTTAACAACCCCGAAAAAACAGGCGATCAGGTTTATGTCGACGAAGACGATAACATTTTAGGAGAGGTTGAATATTTTTTACCTAACGCTGCGGAAATAAGCGTGGACGTACTGAGCGCAAAAGCGGACGAATACAGCGGCATTGTTATTCCGGCTCATATTGACCGCCCCGCCTTCTCCATGACAAGCCAGTTGGGCGTGCTTGTGCAAGGCTCCTGGGCGGCGGTAGAATGTGTGCGCATCCCTCCGCTCTCGCGATTTGGAGATCTCAATTCTCCGCTTTTAGAAACTTACAATTATCCGTTAATAACAGGATCGGATGCCCACTACCCTGAGCATATAGGAAGGCGTCCCTTCAAACTTGACGCAGCCGAGGAAGAACTTCTCCCCAAAGGACGCGAAAACGGTGTAGACCTCACTGCTTTTAAAAAAGCGCTTCAAAGAAGATCATGAGATATATAACTTGGAACACAAGAACAATTTATTAACAGATTAAATCTGGCGGGTGCCGCCTTGCTTTAAACCGGCTTCGTAGAGTTTGCCGCAGGAGACAAACATCGGCAGTTTAGTTCCGCCTAGAATTATGTCCGATTCGACAGCCATATCTATCATGTCCGCAGACGGGTTTTTGCCCCGGACGAAAATGATCGCATGAATATCTAATAGTTCGGCGGTTCTTATAACCTGAGGATTAACAAGGCCAGTAAGAAGCAAAACTCTTTCTTTAACAAAAGCCATGACATCGCTCATTAAATCGGCTCCGCAGGCGGAAAGAATCTCCCGATCCCCGTTTTCTTTTCCGCAAAAAATCTCGCCTTCCAATAGAGAAACCGCTTCTGATACCGTCATATATACCCCCAGTGTTATATTAAACAAGTAATATTAGTTAATAACTATCTCAGTCTACTAAAAGATCAATATTAATACAAGGTAATAGCTCGACAATTTATGCAAAAAAGACCATAATTAGTGTATGGACGCGGTCGGTATGGATTTAGGGTCTATAAAAAGAGCGGAACTTTTTTCCAGTCTTAGACAAGAAGAGATGGATTTTATAATTTCCCGCTGCGGATCGCTGAATCTTAATAAAAATAAGCCATTATTCTCATCAGGAGAAAAAGCGACTCAATTTTATTTTTTAACAAGCGGCGAAATCCGCGTTTTTAATAAAAACGACGACGGCAGCGAAGAAGAAATGGCTCGTTTTACCGCAGGGGACACAATCGGCGATTTTGACTTTGCCCGAGGCGCGGAATACAACGCGTGCGCCGAAGCCGCCGAAGACTCCCGGCTTGTCGTCTTTCCCGGTTCGGGACATTCAATGGAATCGCTCGCGCAGGAGGACCCGCAGTCAATATGCAGTATTCTTTTAAGCGCCATTGTAATGATGACGGGGCGCATTAAATCGACGCGCAAATTAATTTTAAATAATATGTCATGGGTGCAGGAGCTTCACAGAAGAGCGTATGAAGATCCCGGCACCGGGTTATGGAAGCAGACTCTTATCGCCGATGAAATTACGAACGTGCTAAAAGACCCGTCTGCATTGATAATGGTTAAGCCGGACAGGTTTAAAACCCTTGTCGATTCGCGCGGGCACAGCGCAGGCGACGAAGCGATGATACGAATCGCAGTCATCTTAAAAAATTTAACGCGGCATATCGGGCACGGATGGCCGATGCGTTTTAAAAGCAACGAGGTCGGATTAATTTTTAACGACTTCGGTCCGTCGCAGGCTGAGTTAATCGCGCACGAACTGGCGGTCACAATTATGGAGATGGAACCTGTTCCAGCCAAAGACGATATTCCCGAATTTAATTTTTCCGCAACAGTTTCATGGACTGTATGGCCTCAGGATGATCCTGAATGGGACAGCCTTTTTATCGGCAACTACAGCTCCCTTTTGGATAACTGGCGCGACGGCGGAAACAGGATAACGCATTATGTAAAAACGGAGGCAGTCCATGAGTGAGAATTTAGCCTCCGTTCTTTCAACGGCGATTGTTTCCTCCGCGAAAGAAACGCCGCTTTTTCTTAACCTTACCGATGAAGAATTTGTCACAGTGGCAAAATTTATCACGCCGATTCATATAAAAAAAGACGATCTTATATTCGAAGAAGGCGATTACGGGCAGGATATGTTTGTTCTGTTGTCTGGCAGTTTAAACGCTTTCGGCTCTCAATCTGACGGTACTCAAAGATGGTTATTCGACATAAAACAAGGCGATTTTTTCGGCGAAATGTCAATCATCGCCCACGAGCCGAGATCGGCGACGTTAAAAGCGGCTGAAGATTCCGTTGTGTTAATATTCCGTTCTATAGATTTTTACAAAGTAATTGTGTGGCATCCTGTAATCGGCTGTAAAATATTACGCTCAATAAGCGTCGTGCAGAATCTGTGGCTGGATCAATCGTCAAAATCTTACAGCGATCTGATCCGCTGGGGTGAAGCCGCGCGCAGAAGAGCAATCACAGATGAAATGACAGGTTTGTATAACAGGCGTTTTCTGGAAGAATCGATTAAAGAGCGCTTTAATAATTCATCGATGAATTTCCGCATTATGTCGCTTCTCATGATGGACCTCGACAGGATTCACGGTATTAACGACAGATACGGAACAAAAGCCGGAGACCTTGTAATTAATTCTTCAGCCGAAGCCATACGTTCCTGCCTGCGCCCCGGCGATATTCCGGCGCGCCTTTCCGGGGACGAGTTCGCCGTCCTTCTTCCCGATACCGACAAGAGCGACGCGTCAAGGGTTGCCGAAAGAATCAGGGAAAATATAGCGAACAGAGAGGTCGAAGTTCCTGCGGCTCCCGGCGCCGATGAAAATGTATTAATAACCACGCGCACCAGCATCGGTATCGCGATCGCGCCTGCCCATGCCAACACAACTGAAGACCTTATCGAAATTTCCGACTCCGCCCTTCGAAAAGCGAAAGATTTGGGCAGAAACCGCGTAGAAATTTTCCGCTAGAAAGTAAAAAAAGCCTATAAATCAAGAAAATAGCCTTAAATGCCGATAATATCACATATTCAAGCAAATAGGCGGTTTTTATGACCAAATGTGAACTTTGCGGATCGACGAAATTCGGCCCGGGCTGTCCAAAAAGCGTTAACGGACTTCATAAGCACAACACGAACGAAAAAAGATGTATGTATTGCGGCAAATCCGGTTACGGTAACGGCTGCCTGCAAGCTCCTACGCGCAAACATGTCCACGGACACGGCGCGAGCAAATGCATCTACTGCGGAAAAGTAGTAATAGGAAATTCAATGGGATGCCAGCACAGCCCCATTCAAAAGCACGAAACCTAATCTTCTTTATAAACACCGTCCGCCGGGTTTGCGCCCAGCGGATAGTTAGTATTATTAATTATAAATAATTCGCTTCCGTTTTTAGCCGTATTTCCCTCTATCTGCGCGTTCTCGCTTATATTGATATTATCCCTGACAGTCGCGTAAATTCCGCCGCCGTTTACGGCAGTATTGTTTCGAATAACGCTTTTGCCGGTCATATTAAACGTACTGTTCATCACATATATTCCGCCGCCTGAAATCTCAGCTTCATTGTCTTTAATTTCCCCGTCTAACATTATAATTTCCGCCGGAACTTCATCGACTATTCCGGCGAAAATTCCGCCGCCCGAACTTGTAACGCTGTTGTTTTGAATAACACAGCCTGACATTGACACAAAACTTGCGGCGATTAAAATGCCGCCGCCGTTTACGGCAGTATTACTGCTTATGTCAGCGTCATGCAATACGGCGGAAGCGTTCAGAAGCGCGGCGGCGCCGCCCGCCCTCGAGTCGTTATTTCGCATAACGCACGAGTATACGCGGATACCGGCTCCGGCAACCGCGAAAATTCCGCCGCCCGAACGCGCCTTATTACCGGAAATATCCGCGCGGTTTATAACAAGAACGGCTTCCTTCTGCTGTAAATAAACGCCGCCGCCTGAGCCGCCGCGCGCTTCATTACCTATGATCGTTCCGCCGCTTATAATCCCTTCCGCGCCGTCAAGGAATATTCCCCCTCCTGAAGACGCAGCGTAATTACCGCTGACAGTTCCATACAGTTCTATAACTGCTTTTCCGCGAAGCGCAACACCTCCGCCGTTTTCCGCCTTGTTGTCTTTAACGCTTCCGTGAATAACAAGGATTCCCTCTTCTTCGATACAAACGCCTCCGCCGAATCCGCCTTCGTTATCCTGCACAAAAGAATTCCTTCCCAATGTAAAGCGGCTGCCTGAAACATAAACGCCCGCGCCCGTGTTTGCCCTGCCGCCCCTCAATGTAAGATTTTCTATTGCCACATTGTTGCCGTCTTCGATGTAAAGAACGCGCCCGTTGCCGCCAGCGTCAACCGTATCCATCCGCCTTGGATCGGAAGAACCGCGTAAAACAACGGCGGGGTACGCTCCTTGACCTTGAACGACAATCATACCCAAATACCGGGGCGCTTCAGAAAAATCCGCTAAGGCAATGCCGGCGGGTTTACTTTCGGTATAAGAAATATTACCGTCGATCCTGATTGTCGCGGTTTTAAACCGTTCGCCCGCGTAAGCGGCTCTAATCAGGGTAAGAGCCTGCTGTACCGAGGCAAGAGGCTTCTCGGCTGTTCCCGGATTTTTATCGTCGCCGGCAACCGCCGCGCCTTCCCCCGACACAAACCAGATATAATCTTCGGAAACAGACCCCTGTGAAATGCCGTTCGCCGGTAAATTAGGCGCAAAAAACAACGTAAAAATGGAAATTATTATAAATAATTGATTAGTTTTAGGTTTCATACATATAGAATAACTTAAATACTTCAATTTAACAATGAAAAGCGTAAAAACATTTTTAAAATCCCTTGAAATAAACCTCCAAAAAAAAATATAATGAACCAATTGGAGGAATCATGAGAAAAATTACATTTGCAGCGCTGGCTATCGTTCTATCTTTTGGAATAATAGCCTGCTCAGGCGGCAGCCAGCAGATACGCATGGCTACAGGCGGAAGCACGGGCACCTATTACGCTTTCGGCACAGCGGTCGGGCAGATTTTAAGCGAACAGACTAAAATACCTGTCAGCGTTCAATCAACCGGAGCTTCTAAGGCGAACATTCAATTAATTGACGCCGGCGAAGTTGAAATTGCCATTGTCCAAAACGACGTAATGGATTACGCGTGGAACGGAGTCGATCTTTTTAACGGTGAAAAGATCAACAGTTTTAACAGCATGGCGGCTCTTTACGCCGAAGTATGCCAGGTTGTGGTTAACCCGGCGTCCGGTATCAGATCAATCGCCGACTTAAAAGGTAAAAATGTTTCTGTAGGAGACGCGGGAAGCGGCGTTGAATTTAACGCAAGACAGATACTTGACGCTTACGGCATTACATTCGATCAAATCGGCAAACAGAATTTAAGCTTCGGCGCGTCAGCCGACGCTCTTCGCGATAATAAAATTGACGCGTTCTTCTGCGTCGCAGGCGCTCCTACCCCCGCGATTATCGATCTTGCTACAAGCAGAGATATTGTTATTCTTGAAATTAACGACGAGTACGCGGCAAAACTGATCGCGAACCATCCGTTCTATACAAAGTATCCGATTCCGGCAGGCAGCTACAGAGGACAAAACACCGCGGTTCAAACCGTAGCGGTTAAAGCGACTTTCATTGTCAGCAATAAGTTGAGCGAAGATACTGTATACAAATTAACAAAAAACCTCTTTGAAAGCAAAGCCCAGATTGAAGCCGCTCATATTAAAGGAAGCGAATTATCTGTGCGGTACGCGGTAGAAGGTATCTCGGTGCCTTTCCACCCGGGTGCGGCTAAATACTTTAAAGAAATTGGCGCGCTGTGATTTAATTGTCTTAATCGCGATCGTTTCTTTTACTTTTTTATCGTGTAAGAAACAGTCGGAGGAAGCGTCTGTGATTGAAATCGCCGATACTTCTTCCGGCAAAATTTACGGACGGCAGACTGTAAAAGACACGGATACGTTTGCCGTTGAGTTTATCCATTCTGTAAACAACAGCGCTGTGCGTGAAATATATAAGATAGAAGGAAAAACAATTAGCAGCGCGGCGGTGCGTTTTTACTCCTTCGGAGCGGGAATGCAGACAGACCTTGAAGAAGGGCTTTCTATGGAAAGAGACGGTGACGCTTACGTCATATCAGGATTTAACAGAAAATTCAGCGAATTAAATTATATTGTCGGCACTGTGTCTGATCATATTCTTATAACAGGCGATGTCAGTGTCAGTTTAAGAGATCTGTGCGGGAGAAACGCCCACGTTACACTGCGGATTAAATAGGAGAATAGGATGAGTCAGGCATACGATGATAATCATATTTTATCAGAAGAAGAAACCGAAGAGTTGATGGCAAAATTTGACCGCGAATCCAACGTGCGTCATTTTACAGGCATTCCAGATAAAATAATCAAAGCGCTTTTAATTCTTTTTGCCGTATATGTTTTCTGGGTAACATTAATCGCGACATTGCCAGAACAGGTAAGGCGCAGCGCTTTTGTCGGCATACTTGTTTTCATCGGCTACCTGATATATCCGCGAAGGAAGGGAATGACAAAGCGTGTCAATTATATTCCGTGGTATGATTATGTTCTTGCCGTTATCGGCTCCGGTTCTTTTTTTTATTATGTAATAAATTTTCAAACTATCATTAACAGAGCGATTTTAATCCAGCCCATGGATGTTATAGTCGGCGTTATCGGAATTCTGGCTCTCGCGGAACTCTGCCGCCGTGTTGTCGGTATTCCGATTCTTGTTGTTGCCACAGGTTTCATTACATACGGTTTTATTTATAATTTTTCATACGGCAGTTCGTTCTACAGCGCGCTTCGAAGAATTATACATCAACTTTTTTATACCACAGACGGAATTATCGGAACTCCAATCGGAGTCTGCTCTACTTTTATCGTTTTATTTATTTTTCTGGCTTCGTTTTTGGAAAAAACCGGAATCGCGCATTTCTTTATAGACCTTGCAAACTCGGTCGCAGGTTTTACTTCGGGAGGACCAGCAAAAGTCGCAGTTATCGCAAGCGCCCTTGAAGGAATGATCTCAGGCAGCTCTGTCGCGAACACGGTAGGATCGGGCAGCGTCACAATCCCGATGATGAAAAAAACAGGTTACAAGCCTGAGTTTGCCGCGGCGGTTGAAGCCGCAGCTTCTACAGGAGGGCAGATAGTTCCTCCCATTCTGGGCGCAGCGGCTTTTCTTATGGCGGAATTTACAGGCATTCCGTACCTTGTTATCGCAGGCTCCGCGATACTTCCCGCAATCCTTTACTTTACGGGAATATTTTTTGTAGTCCACTTTGAAGCGAAGAAACTCGGACTTAAAGGACTGCCGAAAGAATCCATACCAAAATTTCTTCCGTTACTGCTGACAAAAGGTTATCTTTTTTTGCCCATTGTGCTTTTGGTAGTGTTGATGGGAATAGGTTTCACACCCGCTTACGCCGCGTGTTTCGCCGTTTTGTCGTCTATTGTAGTCAGCTTTTTCAGAAAAGACACGCGCTTTACGCCTTCGGGTTTTTTAGAAGCCGTTACCCACGGATCAAGAAACACAATAAGCGTCGCTGTCGCGTGCGCGGTTGCGGGAACAATCATTGGCATCGTTTCTCTTACGGGTATCGGTCAGCTTTTGATAAGCCAGCTTACAACAATAGTAAATAATCCGTTCTTCGCTTCTACCGGAACAAGCCTTCTTATAGCGCTTATTATTACAATGTTAACATGTTTAATTATAGGTATGGGAGTTCCCACAACAGCGAATTATGTCATCATGGCGACAATAACCGCCCCCATGGTATTGAACGCCGGAAAAGCGATCGGAGTCGAAGTCCCGCTTCTTGCCGCTCATATGTTTGTTTTTTACTTTGGAATTCTTGCAGACATAACACCGCCTGTCGCTCTTGCCGCGTACGCGGGAGCCGCTATCGCAAAATCAAACCCTATGCTGACAGCAGTAAACGCGACAAGACTTGCAATCGCGGCATTTATAGTCCCTTTTATATTTGTTTTCAGCCCTGAAATGCTTTTTATCGGCACCACTCCGTTATCGTTTGCGCAGATAATTATCACTTCCATTGTGGGAATGTTTAACATCGCCATAGGCATTGAAGGATTCATGTTAAGAAAACTGGGAGTTCCTCTGAGACTTCTCGCCATTACAGCAGGTCTCATGCTGATAGACCCCGGCATTTTAACTGACCTGTTCGGTCTCGCGCTCAGCGCGATGGTTGTTGTGATTCATGTGCTGATGTACAGAAAGGATCAAAAAGACGCGCAAACGGGCGCAGCAAACTAATCTTTGCGCTCCGCCGCCATCTTGTTTCCCATTTCGCGTAACAGGTACTTTTGTATCTTGCCTGAAGAAGTGAGCGGATAGCCGTCCACAAAGAAAACGTATTTGGGGATTTTATACCTTCCGATTTTATCGCGGCAGAAATCGCGTACATCTTCCTCCGTCATTGTCACATCCGGTTTTAGAACGACAAACGCGCCGACTTCTTCGCCGTATTTTTCGCTTGCGATTCCCGCGACCTGCACGTCCTTGATACCGGGCATTGTGTATAAAAAATCTTCCACTTCTTTCGGCGAGATATTTTCTCCCCCGCGTATTATCAAGTCCTTGATACGCCCGGTAACTTTAAAATTGCCGTTCGCGTCTTTTATACCCTGATCCCCCGAGTGGAGCCAGCCGTCTTTGTCGATGCACGCTGCGGTTGCTTCGGGCATTTTGTAGTAACCTTTCATGGTGTTGTACCCTCGGCAGCAAAATTCGCCATGAACGCCGTCTGCGCATTCTTCGCCTGTTTCCGGGTTGCGGATTGTAACTTCAACGCCGGGTAACATTCGCCCTACAGTTTCCACTTTAACTGTAATGTCGTCGTCGTAACGCGTTTGCGTCATTACAGGAGAAGATTCTGTAAGCCCGTAACAGATTGTAACTTCTTTCATGTACATCTTATCTATTACCTGACGCATTGCTTCGATGGGACACGGAGAGCCCGCCATAATACCGGTGCGGAGGCTTGATAGATCGAACATTTTAAACATGGGATGATTTAGCTCGGCGATAAACATTGTCGGCACTCCGTAAACCGCTGTGCACTTTTCTTTTTGAATGGTCGCAAGCACGAGCAAGGGATCGAACCATTCTACAAGAGCGGCGGTTGATCCGTGGGTAATAATCGCCATCATGCCTAGCACAAGACCGAAGCAGTGAAACAGCGGCACGGGCAGACACACAATGTCTTTTTCAGTTAAACGCTGATTATCGCCGATGCCAAGACCGTTATTCAAAATATTTCTGTGAGTTAGCATTACGCCTTTCGGGAAACCTGTTGTACCTGACGTGTACTGCATGTTCACAACATCGTTGGTATCAAGCGAAGCTTCGATTTCAAGCATTTGAGCGCGGTCGCTGTGCTGCCCGAGAAGCAGAAGTTCATTAAAGCTGAACATTCCCCTGTGTTTTTGCTGTCCAATATGCACGACATATTTTAGAAACGGAAATTTTTCAGAATTGATGTACCCTCTTTGCGCTGTTTTTAATTCAGGCACAAGCTCGTTTGTCATCGCGATATAATCAGAATCGCGCCAGCCGTTTGTAAGGCACAAGCAAACCATGTCCGATTGTTTTAACACAAACTCAAGCTCGTGAGTTTTATAACCTGTGTTGATCGTAACCAAAACAGCGCCGATTCTAGCGCAGGCAAAAAGCACGGTGTTCCAGTCAGGCACATTTGTCGCCCAAATACCGACATGGTCGCCTTTTTTTACGCCCATGCTCAGCAAACCCTTCGCGAAATCATCCACTCTTTTATCGAATTCAAGGTACGTGAAACGCAAGTTGCGATCGGCGTAAACAAGAAAGTCGTGATTGGGATGCGCCTTGGTTTTATCGCGCAGCACCTGACTGAGAGTTTTCTCTATGTATTCCATTTTCTTTTCCTCTATTAATAAATAATTAAACAGGCGTGTAAATAACCGCTAAAATTTTTACAGGGTTGCTGTCCGCAGAAAGTACTTTATGCGGCACAATCGAATCGTAATAAACAGTGTCGCCTGTTTTTAATGTTTCCTTGTCATTGCCGTATTCAAGCGTGAGAGTTCCTTCCATCACGTAGATAAATTCCTCGCCTTCGTGCGCGGATTTTTCCTGCATTGCGTCAGGCTCGATCACAACAATGAAAGGCTCCATGTGGCGTCCTGTTTTATCGGCGGCAAGCGCGTAGAAACTCATGCCGTGATGACCTTTGTCAGTCGCCGTTCCTTCTGGAAGCCCTGTTTTAAAACGACTTGAGGCAGAAGCGTCTCCGGCTCTGCAAATAACAGGTCCAAGCTGTTCGCGGTCGTCAAGAAGTGTGCCCAGGCGTACGCCCAGCCCCCGGGATATTTTAATGAGCGGAGCAAGATCAGGGATCAGCCCGTCATCTTCGATTTTTGAGATTAAGTCTGCCGTAACACCTGAGCGTTCGGACAGAACTTCACGACTTAATGAATAAGTTTTCCTGATTTCGGCGATTCTTTCGCCCAATGTTAATGCAGCCATACGGACATTTTATAGATTTTTGTCAAAAAAAGCAATACAAGGAATTGGTGTACAGAAACCGCGGATTAGCACGGAATTGGTGTACAGCAGCCGCGAATTAGCGCGGATTAAACGGATTAGCACTGATTTCTCTGGGTGTTGTTTCCTGTACCTGCGTCAACCAAAAAGTTTTATCATACTTCAGAATTCAAGAGGATTAGAGGGAAGATGAAGATCAAAACCTAAAAAATAATCTGCGTAATCCTGAACTAAGAAAGAACTGGTAGGTTTATCGCAGTCAGCTCACAACACACCGAAAAATCCGTGCTAATCCGTGGTTCATGTGTACCAAGCTACCAGATAACTTCGTAAACCAGCGGTGTTTCTAAAACCAAAAGATCAAGAACAGATATTTCAAAGACTGCGCGGCGGCCTGAAGAAGTTCCTCCCTTTACGGCGGTTACATTTGCAGGAAATTCGATTGACGCGCGGATTTTTGAAGATGCTATTTCGTCGCTCACAGTTCTATTATAAAATGAGGCGACAAGATCCAAATATTCGGTTTTGGTCATTTCGTCGCCTATCGCGATCGGCGCAAGTATGGCAGTTAAATAATCGGTAATATCCGGCGAAAGACTTCCTAGAATCGCGGGAACATTTTCGCGGTTAAGATTGATAACGCATCGGCCGCCCGAATTTTTCTGCTCGAATATGATAAAATCACCGCCTGATAAAAATTCAGATACGCGGGAAATGACTATCCTCCCTTCGACCGCGGACGCGGATGTATTTCGAAATATCGCGCTTGAAATTCCCGGAGAGCCTGTCATCGACTTTGCGATAGAAGCGCTGTCAATTATCCGTTCCGCCTGCATGCCTCCGGCTTCGGAGAAAGAACGAATTAAAGACGTTATTCTCTGTCCTAAAGATATATTAACTGTAATATCCGCGGAGCCATTCGCCGCCAAAGCGCCGTCTATCCTTGCAGTACAGGAAAAAAAAGGGATAAAAATCGAACATACGGATAAAAATACCCATTTTTTAAACGAAATCTTCATTATCTATATATATCATAAATCTGACGAAAGTTACATAAATAACGCTATACTATCTGTTATTTTATGTCATAATGTCGTAAGGTTATTATTAAGCTCATATATATTATTTTAATTTGGAGGATAAAATGTCTGTTCCGTACACCGAAAAACCTTGGGAATTTTTAAATGATTACAGGGGTAAAAATTTTACAGGGCAGTGGCCTACATTGCCGGAAATGTTTAAGATCACCGTTTCCCGGTATCCTGAACGCGCCTGCTTTACAATCTACGAACCGGACAGAATCAGTCTGAATTATACGGAATCCTTAAAAAAGATTGAGGCGGTCGCGCGCTGGCTCTACAGTAAAGGAATCCGCAGAGGCGACAGAGTTGCCGTTACTGGAAAGAACGCGCCTGAATGGACAATCGCCTATCTTGGAATTCTTTTTACAGGCGCCGTTGTCGTTCCAATCGATTACCAGTTAAAAAATGATGAAACAGATCTTTTACTTAAGGTTTCAGGAACGCGCATTCTTTTTGTTGATGAAGAAAAACATGAACATTATAAACAAAACCTGACCGCTCTTGAATCGATAATATCTTTAAAGCGCGGCGTCGGAACATACATTTACGATCTTGACGGACCGCATGCAGAAATCGATCAAGCGGTAGAAACCGACATCGCCGCGATTCTTTTTACATCTGGAACAATGGGTATTCCAAAGGGAGTTATTCTTACGCACAAAAATCTTGTATCGGATGCTTATCTTGCCCAGGGAACGCCTCTTATCATTTTACATACCGATGTTTTTTATGCCATTCTGCCGATTCATCACGCTTACACAATGCTTGCGGTTTTTATCGAAACAATTTCTGTAGGCGCTGAACTGGTTTTTGGAAAGCGAATGGTAACATCGCAAATATTAAAAGATTTGAAAGAAGCGCAGATAACAATGCTGCTCGGCGTGCCGATGCTTTTTAATAAAGTCCTCTCCGGTATTCTTCGCGGGTTAAAAGCGAAAGGTCCCATCGTTTACGGCCTTATTTCCTTCCTCATGGGAATTTCAGGAGTTATCAAAAAAGTTTTTAAAGTTAATCCCGGCAAAAAAATGTTCAAATTTATTCTTGATAAAGCGAGCTTAACATCGATTCGTATATGCATCTGCGGAGGCGGCCCTCTCGCACCGAGCGTATTCAGAAAATACAACCAGCTTGGCATTGACTTTGTTCAGGGTTACGGGCTTACGGAAACATCACCCATTATCGCCATTAACCCGATTGAAGCATACAAAGAAACCAGCGTAGGCCGTTCTTGCCCGCAAGTTGATATGAAGATTCTCAATCCCGACGATCGCGGCGTAGGAGAAGTAATTGTTAAGGGCTCTATGGTTATGCTCGGCTATTACAATCTGCCGGAAGAAACCGCAGCCGCTTTTACCGAAGACGGATATCTGAAAACAGGCGACCTTGGATACATGGACAGCGAAAATTATCTGTATCTTACTGGGCGCGGCAAGAACATGATTGTAACGGAAGGCGGCAAAAACGTTTATCCCGAAGAAATCGAAAATGAATTCCAGTTATATGAAGAGATCGATCAGATTTTAATCCGCGGTTACATAATTGACCAAAAAATGAAAACAGAGGGAATTGAAGCTCTTGTTTATCCGAATCCCGAGCACAAAAACGCAAAGGGTGAAACTCCCGATGCCGAGGCAATTAAAACCAGAGTTGACGCGATCATTTTAGAGGTTAACCAGAAATTACTGCCGTACCAAAAAATCAACAAATTTACAATTCTCGATAAACCGATGGAAATGACAACGACAAAGAAAATTAAACGCGGTAATTTGTAGGTACAAGGAAGATTAGGAAAGATTTCTCGCAAAGGCGCGAAGGGCACAAAGATCGCAGAGAGACGCGTTTAATTTGAAGTACGCTCTTAAACAGAAGAATTTCTGTAAGTAGTCGAATATTTGTGTTTTAAAGAAACAATTGCGGACAACAACTCCGCGTCCTCTGCGTCTCTGCGAGAACCTCTTCTGATTAACTCTTTCTTTTCGCTGCGCTTAATGCGTGAGCTTCCAGACCTTCCGCGCGTGCGAGTATTTCCGCGGCGTTACGAATTTTTTCGAAGCTTTCGGTTTTGGAGCATTTTAAAGTTGTGACTGTTTTAATAAAATGCCTTACAGATAAGCCGCCCGTAAAACGCGCGCTTTGCGATGTCGGCAATGTGTGATTTATTCCGGCTGAATAGTCGCCGAGAACTTCTGCGCTGAGAGAGCCGATAAAAAGAGAGCCGTAATTTTTTAGCTGACCGATCCATGTATCAGCGTCCATGACTTGCAGTTCCAGATGTTCAGGCGCGATTATATTCGCGATACGAACCGCGTCTTCTTTATTCTGATAAACCGTTATTAATCCGCCTGCGTCAAGCGACGCGCGCGCGGTTTTTGAGCCGGGCAGCGCCGTTATCTGCTTTTCAACCGCTAAAGCGATTTTATCAGCGAATTCTTCACTTGGCACAAGAACTCTTGCGCGCGCGTCCGCGTCATGTTCAGCTTGACCAAGCATGTCAGCGGCAACAATTTCCGCTTGCGTATCAATGTTATCTGATTTTCCGTCCGCGATGATTAATATGTCAGTCGGACCTGCGATAAAATCTATTCCGACATCGCCGTAGAGGAGTTTCTTCGCGGTTGCGATAAATTTGCTTCCGGGTCCTGCGATAACATCAACGCGCGGTATTGATTCTGTTCCGAATGTGAAAGCCGCGATTGCCTGCGCTCCGCCGACTGCGAAAATACGCAGTTTTTGTTCGTTTACGCCGATAGTTTGCACCGCTACTGCGGCTGCCGCAAGTATTTTTTGATCCGGAAGACCGTCGTTTCCCGGCGGAGACGACAGCATCACTTCTTCAACGCCGGCGCAGAAAGCCGGAATCATACACATGAACAGCGAAGAAAAAAGCGGAAAGCGTCCGCTTGGTATATAAACCGCCGCTTTTTGCACGGGAATCACACGCTGTCCTGCGATAACTCCCGAATCAATTTCATATTCAAAATTGATAAACTGCTCTCTTTGTTTTTCCGAAAATCGTTTAATGTTGCGCGCCGCAAGTTCCATCGCTTCAACCAAAGAAGAATCCTGCACGCGTAATTTTTCCAGAGAGCGCTTTGCTTCCGAAAACGGTACTTCCAACTTATCAGGAGATGATCTGTCAAATTTTTTAGCGTATTTTTTGATCGCCACATCGCCTTTTACGCGCACATCATTTATAATTTTTCTGACAACTTTTTCAGGCTTTATATCGTCAGCTTTCTTAATAAAACTTTTCCAATATGTTTCAAAGTCTTTACTTTGTATTATTTGCATTGAATTCTCCTGTTATTTCACCGCATACATTTATAAATTTATCCATATCATCGTCTGTCCCGACGCTTACGCGTAAATAATCCGCGATTCTTTCTTTATTAAAATGCCGCGCAAGGATTCCCTTCTCGCGAAGTGCGGCGAAAAAATCTTTACCGCTTGTTTTAGGCGGTTTTATAAATATAAAATTCGCGCTTGAATTTAAAACATTAAAACCCATCGCGCGAAGCGCGGCTGTTACACGCTCCCGCGTCGCGATTACGCGGCGGTTTATTTCATTGTAATATTCAACGTCTTCAACCGCCGCTTTAGCTCCCGCAAGAGCGAGGCGGTCCATTGTGTATGAATTGAATGAATCGCGTATACGGCATAGCGCTTCTATTAATTTTTCATTGCCGATTGCAAAACCGGCGCGAAGCCCCGCTAGAGACGCTGATTTAGAAAGAGTATGCACTGTAAGCAGGTTTGGGTATTTATCGATACTTGAAACAGCGGATTGCGCTCCAAAAGCGGCGTATGCTTCATCAACAATTAAAACTTTTTTTTGTTTTTCCAGATATTCGGCAAGCGATAAAATATCATCTAACGGAAGCGGCGTTCCTGTCGGAGCGTTTGGATTTGAAATTACAATTCCGCCTGAGTTTATTTTATAATCTTCTATGTTAATGGAAAAATCATCACGCAAAGGAACCGTTTTATACGGAATATCCCAAAGATTCGCGTATACAGGATAGAAACTGTATGTAATATCCGGGAAAAGAACAGGCGCGTCTTTATACCCTTTTTGACTGCTCTCAAAAAACGCTCCAAATGCAAAAGCGAGTATTTCATCAGAGCCGTTACCTGCAAATACCTGCTCAGGTTTTACTTTATATCTTGCGGCAGCCGCTTCCCGGAATTGCGTACATTCAGGATCGGGATAAAGGCGTAAACTTTCATCCGCCGCGTTTTTAACAGCTTCGATTACTTTCGGCGAAGGCGGATACGGGTTTTCGTTTGTGTTTAATTTTATTAAACGCCTGTCCTTGGGCTGTTCGCCGGGAATATAAGGAGAAAGATTTTTAACCCTGTTGTTCCAATAATCACTCATAATTCCTACTTTTTGTGCCTGCGATCAAGTTCATTTAATACATCCTGCACGGTAACGCCGGCTCGGGTCATTAACACTGTAGAAAAGTACAAAAGGTCTGCGGCTTCCCATATTACTTCATCGCGGTTTTTCGCTTCGCACAGCTCTTTCGCTTCTTCTAACACCTTTTCCCGTACAAGTTCATCATCCAAAGTTGCGGTATAAGAGCCGGGCGTGGGATTTTTAAAACGCTCTGTTATAATATCCTGTAAATACTCAAGCGAATAATCCCTGTTATTTGAAAAACACGACCATGCGCCTGTATGGCAGACAGGACCCGCAGGCTGTGCGACTGCAAGCAGCGCGTCACGGTCGCAATCGGTACGAAGACGCACAAGTTTTAACACATTGCCGGAATTCTCACCCTTCATCCATAGTTTATTGCGCGTTCGGCTGTGAAAACAAACATTCCCGCGTTTAAAAGTTTCGGATAACGCTTCTCTGTCTGTAAAACCGGTCATTACAACCTGTCCGTCAGGAGTTTGCGCAATTATCGGGAGAAGAGAGTTATCCGCCGTTTCTGAGATTTGACCTTTTTTCCAGTTAAGCGAAACAGAGAACGCGTCTGCAAGGTTTATTTTCCCTGTATAGAGAGCCATGCCCAGTTGAACATCACAGCCGAGCGCGGCAATTTTTTCAACTTCTTCCAGCGTTGAAACGCCGCCTGCAACAGTGATCCCGCATTTAACAGCATCCCGCAATTTCTGCGCAGGAGCGAGATCGATACCTGTCATTGTGCCTTCGCGCTCAACGCATGTAAAAAGCAGTTCGGACGCAAACGGCTCAACAACCCTCGCGGCTTCGATTAAATCCAATCCTGTTGAGGTTTTCCATCCGTCAACAACAACCTCTCCCATGCGCGCGTCAACCGCGACGATGAGCCTTTCACGTCCGATTTTTTTTGACATTTCTTCAAGAAAAGCAATATTCACAACAAACTCGCCGTTTTCTTTGCCTGCGCCTTTTTTTTCAGGATTACGAAAAGCGTTTGAACCCACAATTATTTTGCGTGCTCCAAGGCTGACAAGTTCTTTTGCCTGCGCAGCGGTTCTTATGCCGCCGCCTACCCTGCATTCGGCTTTGCGCAAAAGAGGTTTTATCATTTCTATGTTTGAACCTTTTCCCATCGCCGCATCAAGATCGATGACCGCGACTTCTCCGTAACGGTCGAATTCCGCCGCAAGTTCATCGGCGTTATCGCGCTGGAGAACCAGTTCTTCGCCTTGTTTTAACTGGACGACTTTGCCGTTTTGTATGTCTATTGAAGCTATTACCATGGGAGTATTATATAAAAAATACAGTATTGAATCAATCTGCTTTTATTATCAGGTTATTATAGAATGATTTAATAGCAGGTTTTCAATCATCTTACACAAACGCCTTTGTCTTCCGCGAATTTTTTAATTTCTTTAATCGTGGTTTTTCCAAAGTGCAAGAGCGACGCGATAAGAGCCGCGTCAGCGCCGGGAGCTTCCTCAAGGCGCGTTAAACCCATTTCCGGGTTTGCCGTGCTAAGCAAAACATTCGCTATCTGTTCAAGATTTCCGGCGCCGCCCGAAGCGATTACAGGAACCGGCACCGCGTTGAGTATACGGCGCGTCAATTCAAGATCGTAGCCTGCTCCGGTTCCGTCAGCGTCGATTGAGTTTAATAAAATTTCTCCGGCGCCCAGCTCTACCGCGCGAATTGCCCATTCGATTGCGTCAACTCCCGTATCGGTTCTGCCGCCGCGTGAAAACGCGTTCCAGCGAAGACCAATATCGCTTTCGACACGTTTTGCGTCGATAGACAGCACAACACATTGACTGCCGTAAAGCAGTGCCATTTCACGTAACAATTCAGGGTGATCCAGAGCGGATGTGCAGACAGATACCTTGTCGGCGCCTGAGTTCATCGCGTCGCGCATATCATCAATGGAGCGGATACCTCCGCCTACGCATAATGGGATAAATACTTCAGCCGCCACTTTTTTTACAACATCAAGGAGGGTTGCGCGGCTTTTGTAAGAAGCGCCAATGTCAAGAAAGGTAAGTTCATCGGCGCCGTCGTCATTGTAGCGGCGGGCAAGTTCGACAGGATCTCCCACCTCCCTGATGCCTTCGAATTTAACGCCTTTTACTACCTTGCCGTCATCAACGTCCAAACACGGAATAATTCTTTTTGCCTGCATCTTATCCCTCCAAAAAGTTATTCAAAAGCGCAAGCCCCGCCACGCCTGATTTTTCAGGGTGAAACTGCACTGCCGAAAGCGCGCCCCGTTCCGCCGCGCAGCAATAACGCACATAGTAATCTGTCTCCGCGGCGCAGATTGTTTTATCCGCAGGATCTGCGTAATACGAATGTATATAGTAAAAAAAACTTTTATCGCGTATACCGGCGAAAATTTTAGAATCCGGTTTTGCTTCTGTCTGATTCCAGCCAATCTGCGGAACCTTACGCCCGGGAAAACGCCGCACGGTTCCAGGAATTACACAGAGTCCTTTTATCTCTTTACCGTTTACTGGCGGCTCCAGCCTCCCTTCAGTCGGCGAGCGTGAGGAAGTTGATTCTACTTGCCGCGTAAACGCGGCATTCGCTTCTTCTGAATATTCAAACAACAACTGAAGCCCGATGCATATTCCCAAAAAAGGTTTATCCGCTTTTATCCATTCCTTAATCGCTTGCGCGTAACCTGATTTTTCCAATGAAACCATTGCCGCGGCAAAATGCCCGTCTCCGGGAAAAATAATTTTTTCAAACGGCGAAGACGAAGATGTTAATTCTTCAGGCCCTGAGACGAAACGCGCAGAAGCGGATAGTGTTTTTAACGCGTTCATTACAGAGCCGAGGTTTCCCGCGCCGTAGTCAATTACACCGATCAAACCAATACTCCAGGTGATTCAAAATGCGGCAGCGATCCTTTTGTTGAAGGAATAATACCGCTTGCTCTGTCGTCAATTTCGCAAGCTGCGCGTAAAGCGCGGGCTGCAGCTTTAAACATGGCTTCAATTTTGTGGTGGTCGCTTCTACCCCGAATAATTTCCAAATGCAGGTTGCATCCAGCGGCGGATACGAAAGCCTGCCAAAAATCTTCGATTACGTCTGTTTGAAAATCGTATTGGTCTCCGTTCTCTTGAGTCGATTTTACCGGCGTTTTTGAAAGCTGTCCGTCAAAATATAAAAACGGCCGTCCGCTGACATCAACCGCGGCGCACGCTAAACATTCATCCATAGGAAAAAGACAGCTTCCGTTTCGTTTAATACCGCGTTTATCTCCGAGCGCTTTCGCGAAACATTGCCCTAAAACAATTCCCGTGTCTTCTACAAGATGGTGTTGATCAACTATTAAATCGCCTTTCGCGCGCGCTTCGATATTAAAAAACCCATGACGGGCAAATGTGTTAAGCATATGTGCCATAAAACCTATAGGGAACTCAAGCTTTGCTTCTCCTTCTCCGTCAAGGCTGAGTTTTATATATATTTCTGTTTCTTTCGTTTTTCTTTCTATTTCGGCTGTTCTATTCATGACTTGCTCCTTGCTCTCAGGACTATATCCATTTTATTATACATGATAATGAGTATTAATTACAATGCTTGTCAGAAGTGTCTTTATTTATACTATCTTAAATATTAATGGAAATAAAAATACTACGCACAAAGCCCAGATAAAATAAACCGGAAGATATTTTACATTCCTTTCGATTTTCTTATACCTCACCTTCGAATATATCATAAAAATTAAATGTCCTGTCATGATAACATTAGTTCCAAGAAGAACTATTTTATTTGCAGAAATTCCATATTCATTTAACCTGTATATAACTGCCGAAATTGTTACAGAGTTTAAAACTAATGTTATAAACGGTAAAATATATGAACATATATTTATAAATTTATTTTTAATCCCATTGATACTTACGAAAGTTAATACGCAGATCACAATAACCATCATGATATTATAGGTAATAAATATATCTCTGTTTGAATATGGTTTAATTGATGAGAATATTGATATAATTCCAAAAACAATTAAAAATACTAAAATTAACGGCAAAAAAATGTTTGCAATAATTGGCGACAATTTTATTTTTGCATCATATTCAGATATTAATAATGAAATAAAAATCGAAGCCACTATACCAAAATATAAAAAAGTTTCATAAATAATATCATTTGCATTTATCCCAATAGTATTAAATAAAGAAACAAATAATATACAAACAATAAACAGACCGAAAATAATAATAGCTGACCATGCAATTATTTCACCGCATTTAAGAAGAAACGCATTATAATTTAATTTTTTAATATTGAAACCAGACAATGACAATAGTACAAAAAACCATAACAGTATAAATGAAAAATAATAAGCGTTTGATAAAGATTGTGTTAAATCGCGTCCTAAACTGCTGTCTTGATTTGGAAACGGTAAAAATAATAAATAACAGAAAATAATAAAATTAGGGATAATACATAATAAAACATTTTTTAATTTAAATGCGCCGTAAATAAAAAATAGCGATAATCCAATAGAAAAAGTGATTGGTATTGCATTGATTAGATAAGGTTCCAAATTATATTCAAATAAATCCGTCCAGCCTAAAAATAATTGAACAGGAATCCATACAAAAAAACATATTACTGCCGTAAAAATATATTTTTTTATATCCTTGCTTTTTTCTTTAGATTTATGGAATAACCTGACATACCAAAACTTAATAACAATATTAGAATCTTCTTTATACATATCCTTAATAATTGTTGAAAATACATTTCTATTTGATTGATAAAAGTCTTCCAATGCTCGCGGGTCGTTAATATTTTCCAATATCTTTTCTTGGGTAAGTTCCATAAAAACATCCTTAAACCAAATTAATATTATATCAATTTCACATTTAAATCAAGTTTCATTTGATTATTTTTAATATTTCAATTTATTTTTTGGGTGAAAAAAATGTGGTGGAATGATGCATGGGAACTTTTAAGCGACCTAGCCAAATGAAACTATAAATACCCGAACAGCACATTTTGCAGTTACCGTTTATTAAGTGCTGGTTTTTTGCTTTTTTATAGATAAATATATTATTTATTGAAACTATTCTAAAACACCAGTTTTTTTACTAAACTCAACCAACCATTTCTAAATTTTCAACAACCCATCTGATCTGGTTTCTGGTTGACCAAAAACTATAAATACCAATGGTGATAATTGTTAAGAGGTACCATATAATCCAACGTCCAAACAATCCACCTGCCGTTCATTTGAAGTTGTAGCTTTTTCCACCAATGGTGGAATTATTACAAATCCATCTTATGACTGTACATATTACAAACGGTATCGCTAACCCGAGTGAAATAATACAAAGAATGGGTGCCCAAATACAAAAGAGGAAAATTGCTCCAACTCCTCCCGAAAATTTTGATTCCATAAGATTCTCCTTAAAATAAATTTGGTTTTACGATATTTTAGGGTTCCGTATACACATAGGGAAAAAGACTATACCCTTCCATCAAAAAATGTTGGTGTAATATTTGATCACAAAACTGATGTTTTGGAATAAATTCAATTTATAACGAAAAAGTATTACCAATTAGACAATACTTTAGCTGTTACCCTTCACTTAAATTGTCAAATATCAGTTTAAGTCCCAATAATACTATTTGACTGAATTATCATTGTGCTATTTTCCATCAAGTAATAAATATTCTTCCTAATAATTTCCATTTTACAATTATTTAAAATATAGTCAAGTGTCTTTTTTCATTATATTACATTTCAAATAACTTGTGCATTACGTTCTATATAACTGACATTTTTTTATACCCGATAAGGAAAATGTGTAGCATTCTACGAGTGCAAAAAAGTGTGGTGTAGTTAAGGATGACCGCTTTTACGGTCAATTCTAAGAGTGGAAATGGCAAAGCCATGACCTAGCTGAACGAAATCCAAAATGCCCGGACAGGGCATTTTGCAGTTACTGCTTGTTAAGCTCCGTTATTTTATCTAGAAAAATCTATGTAATGCTTTCAAGCCATCACCAACTAACTGTTCAGAAATAATTCCATCAGGGGATATATTAACTAAATTATTTTTACCATCATCCCATCTTACCTTATGAAGAGGTAGATATATTGTTATTGCATCACTTCTACCTACAGACATTGTTCTTGTCCCAAAACTGTATTTATAAATATCAGGTAATATATTTCCAATTATTTGATCATTTTTTCCATTGATTTTCAATAAAGCAAAATTACCATTCTCAGTTTCTCCTGGAATATAATAATATTCATTTGATTGCCATGTAAAAGTATCATATTCTGATATTCCATAAGATGGTAATGAATCTAATAAATTAAGTACAATACGTGGATTGCTATAATTTAAAATTGTCTCAAGTTCGATAATTGAATCTAAAGCAAGTACGATTATTCTATCATTAAAACTTATAATTTCATACCAACCACCCAAATCTTCAAATGGTGATGGTGTTGATATAACTTCTTGCTCTAAATTTTCATTGATATATATACGTTGTATACCAACAATTTTATAACTAACAAAATTTTCATAATAGTTATGTCCAGATAAAATAAATGAACAAATAGCACCGTCCAACCCAATCCATACTTGACCTTTAGGATCTTTTGGAGCACCATTGGGTAGAGACATGAAAAGTGGAGAAATAGAAGCTCTAACATTATTTGGGAATTCGATTTGGACGGTTTGCCCGTAATTTGTTAAAACCTTATGTAGTAACTGATAATCATAATAACTAGAGCCAGTAAAACGATATTCTGTATATACAATATGATCATCAGGTGTAACAAAAAATCCTAAAATATTTTCATTAACTAATATTGTAGGATTAATATTACCAGATAAATCTATCTTGACAAGTCTCGCTGGATACGACCAATACGAATCCCCTGCAGATGATATATAATAAAGATTATTTTTACTATCAATTTGTGGTGTACTACCATAACCTCTTGGTCCTTCTAAAAGAGAAATTGCATTACCGTCAAAAGTATTTATCAAATACCAAGGCTTCACCCACTCTCTCATTTCATCATCATAATAATCCTTAAATTTTAAAAAAAAGTAATTTTCATTTATAGGAATAATATCTTCAGGAATTAATGTTGAAATTAGATTATCGTCAGAATCAAAATAATATACTGGTTCTATTAAAATTTCTTGATCAGAAGATACAGAAAATGAATATTGCTCTAAATTATCATCAAAGATAGAACGAGAAACATTTCTGGAAACTATATTATTTTGTATAAATGTCCCCTCAGCTCCAGCTATACTTAACCTTTTTAATCTATTTTTACTTTCCGCTTTTGTTTCATTGTGATCACACCCAACAACCGTCATTCCGAATACCAACACAATTACCAGTACTCCTAACCACTTTCTTTTGTTTTTCATCATTTTCTCCTCTTAATTAAATAATTACTCTATATTTAGAGTTGTTTCAAGTATACACCTACTCTATTTTTAGAGTCAAGTAGTATGGAGCAAGAAACTGAAAAAATTTTAGAAAAAATTCGCCAAAAAAGGCTTGAAAAGAAGCTCTCTTTATTAAATTTAGCAAATGAGCTTGGTATTTCCCATAGTCATTTATATTATATTGAAAGTAAAAGGGTTATTCCTTCGATTGATTTAATCGTGAAAATTTCAAATGCCTTAGATTATCCATTAAAGGATTTATTTAAATAATCGTAATAACACTTCCTTCACTTTGTAACATGTTATTAATATCATAATCAGAAGCTATGGGAGTTTGGTTTTTATTACTGCCGCCGTCATCATCACCGCCGCAAGCGGTAAAGCAAAACCCAATTATTGCTATTAGAGAAAATTTAAGGGAAACTATAGACTTCTGCGGTTTAGAACAAAAAGAATTGGCACACAAAGCCAATATAAGCCTGAGAAGTATTGAAAATTACCTAAGTGATAACGCTTCCATCCCTTCCGCAGATAAAGGGGTTCAGATTGCCAAAGTACTTGGAGTCACCGTTGAATATCTTGTAACTGGAACAGATTCACCGATTAGATCCCATATTCCTTTACATGGAATTGACAGTGAGATTCAACAGTTAATAAGATCGCTTAAAAATCTTCCAAAAGGTAAACAACGTATCATTATAAAAAATGCAATTAATTTATATGAAATATTTAAAAAAGAATAACAAATAACCAGACTTGACTTCATAATATGAATATATTATTGTTTTACAAGGAGATAATCATGCTTATTGTAGACGGTTTTCTTGAAAATGGCGTATTTATTCCCAATAAACCTCTTTTTGATGTAAAGGGTCGCCAGAGCGCCACTTTAACCATTTCCACCAATGATGAAATAGACCGTCATAAGCAAATTTTAGCTTGGAAACAATTTGGCGAAGCTATTCTAAACAGCGATGAAGAATTAGAAGGAAGCCCGGAACGTATTAATTTCAAAGATATTGAAGAAGCAGTATGAAAAAGTTCGCCCTTGATACTGACATAATTTCATTTTACTTAAAAGGTAATGTTAAATTGATAGACCGTATAAACAAAGAGGTAAAAGACTGTACTATTGTAATTCCACCCATTGTATATTATGAAATAAAAAAATGGCTGTTAAAGAATTGCGCCAAAGTTAAATTAGCCGCTTTTGAAAATTTATTAGCAAAATACGGTGTAGAGACAATTACAAAAGAAATATTAGATTCATCTCTTGCCGTTTATATTGATCTAAAATCAAAAAATATAACCATTGATGATTGCGATATATTTATTGCAGGCTATTGTATATATAAAAATTATACTCTTATAACCAACAACACAGAGCATTATAAAAATATTAAAGACTTAAATATTGAAAATTGGGTTTAAACCTTTTCATTCTTTTTACTTATATACAACCCACGTGTCATGAAAACCGCTCTCGCGGTCAATTCTAAGAGTGGGAACGAGCACGAACCGAAGGCTCGAGACGACACCTAGCTGTAGATCTAAAGGTTCATCGAACCTAGAAGGCGCGAACAGCATCCGCAGCGATTACCTTTTTTTGGCGCTGGTTTTTTGCTTTTTTGAATCAATTATTTCAAATGTAAATTCACAAGGTTTTTCTCCGTTTGTGTTTAACGGTGAAGATACTATTTCTTTTAATTTTAATTTAATTCCAAGCGCATTTTGGTAATGATACAAAAAGTGCCCTGCGCAACAACCGCAAAAAGTTGAAGTTACAGAAAATGGCTGTTTTAGCTCCTTTATTTGCCCGCATGAACAAGTTGTTTTTCCTGTATGTACGCCATTTTGATTACCGCCATATGATACTGTAATTGTATTATCTTTGTTAAGGTGAGGTATCATCATATATTGTATACCAGATAATAATTTTATTTTCTCTGCAAGCGGTTTATCTTTGTGTTCAATACCAAATGCCTTACAATCACGATCACGTTGACCGCCTTTGCAACAGCCCTGCTTTTCCATTATAGCAAGCAGTTGTTCATTAGATAATAATTTATCCATTTTTTCAATGACCGCAATAACATTTTGCGTTTCATTATTTATCGGATGAGCAATCCCGACTTTTTTGATTATCTCTGGTGAGATTTTCATCTTAATCATTGTTTTTTCGATTTTTTCCAAAAACGGCATAAGTTTTTCCTAAAGTGTGGATATTTAATACCCTCTATTAATTTTAAGTCTCATACGAAACCTTTATATTATTCGGAAGTTTTGATACTAATTCATCAAATAATGATTTTTTTGTGTATTTGTTTTATTTTTAGTCGGACTTATTTTCTTTAAAGTATTCAATTTATATCTTCCAATTACATTCTATAAAAAATATAATAGATGTTCAATATAAAAAATGAACTTTTTTGAACATTTAATATATTTTTATTGTATAATTTTTTATACATTTTTTTTCATAATACTTGCACCTAACGTTCTAGGTAATTTACGTTTTGACAGCCCGAATAAGAGCATGTGCAGTAAAACCAGAGCTGGCAAAATGTGGGTGAGTTAAGGATGATCGCTTTCGCGGTCAATTCTAAGAGTGGGAACGAGTGCGAACCGAAGGTTCTAAGCGACCGACATATCCGACCTAACCTCGAATGTGCGAACAGCGCCAGCAGCAATTACTGTTTTTTAGTCGAAGTAAAAGCGCCTATACAATTAATTTTTTATGAATCGTATTAACACTTCTTAACAATTTTAGTTTTTCATGTATTTCGCTCTAAAAAAGTTCAAATTTGGTATTAAAAATACAGCATCAGAAACAGATTCATTATAAAGCTCAAAATCATCTAAAATTCCACTTCCATATTGAGGTTCATCATTAAAAGCAAGATCATACCAAATTTCAAACTGCGAATAAACATTTCCTTTTTCATATTCACTATTTATTCTTTTAACCTCATCATCTTTAAGAAATCTTTCAATAATAATGTAATAATGAACGTACTTAGCATCTCCCTCAACTTCTTTTATTGATAATGGTTCACTCATTTTTGAAAGTAATATTTTACCATTTTCTTCAGAATAAACCAGATCAAATCCATTTTCTAAACTTCCGCTCTCATCTGTTTCTTCATTTAGGTAAACATATATATTAACATTATCTTTTTCCAATAAAATTTTATAATCACCTATTTTAATGAATCCATTGGCATAATCAAAAAAACCAATATGATCATGACCAAGATACTGAACCGGTATACAGAAAAAAGAGGCTGAATCATTTTTAAAAAGAAATATTGATAAAGTATTCTTTAACGAAATATTATATTGACGTTCGGCTGTTTTTGTACAATTTGAAAGAATAATAGCCATAAATATTACAAAAATACATAAACAGATATTCTTTATTCTTTTCATTATCTGCCTCTTATATAAAACAAATTTTTTGCGTCAACAGTTGCCGCTCACTGCTTTACCCAATCGGTACTGTCGGCATTTGGTCTGGTATATGTTCCCGCTTGTTTTCCGTTATTGTTGTAAACATTCGTGAAACTGTCGCCAAACGGTGCGCCATAACGATAATCTGCTTCAAACAGATCAACATTGGCGCCAATGGTAACAGCGGTTAATGGATTATCGCCAAACGCAGACCCGCCAATGTAGGTAACGCCATTAGGTACGGTAACGCTGGTCAGGCGGTTGTTATAAAATGCGTTATCGTCAATGTAAGTTACGCCAGCAGGTATGGCAACGCTGTTCAGTTGATTGTTGCTGAATGCATCCATGCCGATTAAAGTAACGCTGTCAGGAATGATGACGCTGACCAGTTGATTATAGGCAAATGTCTCACAGTTGATAGAAGTAAAATTGGCATTATCGGGAATGGTTACGCTGATCAGTTGATTATGGGCAAACGCGCTATCGCCGATTGAAGTAACACTGTTGGGAATGATGACGTCGGTTAGTTGATTATAGGCAAATGCAAACCTTTTGATTGCCATAACACTGTCGGGAATGGCAACGTTGTTCAATTGATTATTGGCAAATGCATAACCTAAATTTTCGCCGATTGCAATAACCTTGTCGGGAATGGTTACGCTGGTCAATTCTTTACGATCAAACGCTTCATCGCCGATATGGGTAACATACAATCCTTGTATCTGGGACGGTATAATCACGTTCCGATCACTGCCCGTGTATTCGGTTATCTTTATTCCGTTTTCGAGTTCCAGCTCCAAGCCCCGCGCGTCTATAATTTCAACGGTAAAATCGCCTGAAGCGTTAGGATCATATTCATCGGCAAAACCGGATAAATCCCCATTAAAGATTTTACTGTAGTCTAATGCTGCGGTTGCGGTTTCCGTTTCCGATTTTTTGGGAGTACAGCTTAATGCAATAATGCCTAAAAACATTATAATCAAAAATTTGAGTGTGTTTTTCATACAGTATGCTCCTTTTTAGCAGCGCAGCCGCTTGGGTTTTATCTTATCAGTATTATATATGTTCCTACAATCCCTAAGAACATTAAAAATACATGAAATCTCTTCCGGTTGTTATGTTGTCTGTCGCATATATCTTTTTGATATAATGTCGTTTAACGTTCATAATAACTGACGTTCTAGCCCACCTTTTAAAACAAACCGCAGGTTTGCAGTGGGCTGGAATGTGGGTGAGAGAAAACCGCACAAAGCGTAGCGACTGCGGTTTTTCGAACCCCGAGCCGCCTAACAGGCGGCGTAGCAGCTATTGTTTGTTAAGTGCAGGTTTTTTGCTTTTTATATATTTAATATTAATTATTACATCCCTTTATCAAATAATTCCTTGAAGGTGTCGTATTCTTCCCAGACATCGCTGAAACACTCATGGGAGCGCCGCTGATACTTACCCGTCTTGTCATCGTAGGTGAAGTAGTCGCCGTCTATGTCACTGCCGAACCAGAGCAGGGTTTTACCTAATAATCCGCTGTACTCCTCGTAATACTTGTTTCTCTCGATTGTCAAGCTGGCTATGTCAAGCGGGGTGAATGACGAACCTTCTTTTGTTACGCTTCCCGTTCCGTAAAGTTCCGCGCCGTTAAACGCATAGCCGTTGCATATTTTTAGAAACTCGGCGTATTCTTGCGGTATCGACGGAAAACCATTTCCTGTCAGCAACCTGCTGTGCCGCCCAATTTCATCATCACAGGCGGGCGGAAGGATCATCGGTAAATCGGCGTACTCTTCTTTTATCCGGCGGATTTTTTGTTCCAACGAATTTATTTGCATTTCTTATTCCTCATAAATAATATCCTTTATTTCTTCTATTGTATTTATTCTTGCATCCATATTTACATTATATTTTTTAATTAATTTATGTCAATTCCCCATATTTTTTATTATTTTTTCTTATATTTTTTTCAAAATACTTGCACATAACGTTCTAGATAACTGACGTTTTTTTGTGTCCGATAAGGAAAACACGAAGCGTTTTACGGGCACATAAAAATGTGGTGTAGTTAAGGATGACCGCTTGCGCGGTCAATTCTAAGAGTGGGAACAAGAGCAGCCACTGACCTAACCGAATGAAACCCGAATCACTCGAACAGGGCATTTTGCAGTTACCGCTTGTTAGGCGATGTGCCCGCCTTTCAACGATATTCAATACAATATATTAATTCATTATTCAATTTTTCTAGATTTATAAGAACTTTTTCTCGTCGTGGACTACCATCAGAATTTCTAAACCCTGTTTGAAAAGAACCGCAGTTTTCCAAAGTTTTATCAGTTATTTCAATTATTGATATTTCTTTTAATGTAAAATTAAATTTTCTCAGTCGAGACCATGCTCCTCTTCTTCTGTTTTCTAATACATAATTAGATGGCTTTCCTTTTAATTCTTCGTGCCACTTTTGAAATGATCTGTCTTCATCATTGTAAATAACATCACCTACTGCAACAATTAAACCAACAGATCCATAATCTCTAATCCCACATTCTATTGCTTCTCTATCATTAACAGGAATTTTATGACTACTTGTATTTATTGCATGAGACTTAAAGTCAAAAGGCAATTTATAAAAACCATCAAATGCAGCATTTCCATATCTTGGAAATTGGAATTTAAATAAATTACCAAAATATTTTTCACAAAGAAATTGAAAATAGAAGCCTATCCACTCCATTTGTCTCCATTGTCTGTTTCCTTCGTTTTTCATTTCCAAAATGGCAGTTTTACCATCCCAATTGACAGGAACATTTTTTAATTTATCTTGAATTTCTATACACATTTGTGTTGAAATATTCACAATTACCTCTTTTAGAATAATAACGCTGGTTGATAAATACTTTTTGATTTTACTTTTTTTTCAGTATTTTCAACAATAGAAAATTGATAATCAGGATTACTTATAATTTTTATTTTATCCTGAATACTAACTCCATCAATACCGAAGCCAATCGCATCCCACCCTTCGGTTTTTTGACGCGCAAATAGTTCTACCCTGCTTATATTTCCAAATAATTGAACTATTCTATCCCTAACTATAGGTGGTTTTACAGAATGGCCTATTCGTTCATGCATTAAAATCTGCGGAACCGTTTTATCAACTGATTTTATATGACCACGCATACCTAATAAACAAACTTCTATATTCGATTTAGTATAACTACCCATACCATGTAAAGGCATACCATCTTTTTTTATTTTAACCCACGAAAAAGCGCATGTTTTATATTTAAACCCCCAAGCCTCCATGACTTTAAAGGCGTCAGGTAATGCAGGCATAGTCCCCCACAAAAACAAGGCACAATTTTTATCACGTAATTGTTTCACCTCTAGTTCGCAAATTTCCTCTGTAGACATCGTTTGGTAGTGTTTTTCAGGGGCAAAATTACCACCATCTTTACCCGTTCCCCATAAATATGCCCAAGGAGGATCCGCATAAATAATTTGATACTTCATGAATTAATACTACAAATTTGAGAAATTCTTGTCAATCTCTTCAAAGTGTATACTTTTTTATATACTTTTTAATATTTTGCGAGGGCTTTTCGCATAACTCCATATAAATGAATTTTATTAATACAAACTAATCACATAAGCAAAGCAAACTGCCTTGCTTATGTAAAAAGATGTAAAATTAAAATAAGGATTATAGCTTATCAGACCCCAAGAATCTTGCTGTACGCTTCCAGCGCGTTGTCTCCAAAGTTACCGGATAAAACTTTTTTGGTTAGGATTTTTCCCAGCTGCACGCCTTCCTGATCAAAACTGTTGAGGTTCCACACAAAGCCCTGGAACATCACTTTGTTTTCATAGTGGGCAAGAAGGCTTCCCAATGCGGCGGGGGTCAGCCTCTTTCCGTAGATTAAACTTGACGGGCGGCCTCCGGGGAATTCTTTGTTTTTATCATCGCTGTCCTGTCCTTTTGCGAATGCCACTATTTGCGCGGCAAGGTTTGCGGCAAGTTTCGTCTGGCTTACAGAGCCGTCTACGCTGACATCGTCGCCTCTTTGGCTTTCCGTAAAGCCGATGAATTGAAGTGGTATAACGCTTGTGCTCTGGTGCAAGAGCTGGTAGAAAGAGTGCTGTCCGTTTGTTCCGGGTTCTCCGAAAACAACAGGTCCTGTTTCGTAATTAACATGTTCGCCGCTGCGGTTTACCCGCTTGCCGTTAGATTCCATGTCCATCTGCTGAAGATGCGCGGGAAAACGGCTGAGAGCCTGACTGTACGGGAGGACTGCCGTGTACGGATAATTTAAAAAATTGCGTTCCCATACGCCTATCAAAGCGTCAAATAGAGCAGCGTTTTTTAAAATATCTTCGTTAAGCGCAAGTTTATCCGCTTCTGCGGCGCCTGTAAGAAAATCTTTAAAAACCCCGGGACCGAACGCTAAAGACAGAACGCATCCTCCAACCGCAGAGGATGACGAGTAACGGCCGCCGACATAGTCGTCTATATAAAAAGAATCTAAATACGCGCTATTACGCGCTAACGGACTTGTTTCGCTTGTTACGGCTATCATATGTTTGCTTGGGTCTAATCCGGCTTTTTTTAATTTATCTTTTACAAAAAGCTCGTTAGCAAGCGTTTCCTGAGTTGTACCGCTCTTTGAAACAAGGATAAATAAACATTGTTCCAGATTGCAGGATGCGATTACAGCGGAAGCGTCGTCGGGGTCTACATTAGAAATAAATTTAGCGTCAAGGTGTTTTTTTCCTTCTGTTATCGCCCAGTTCTCCAACGCCAGATACATCGCGCGCGGACCTAAATCCGAGCCGCCGATTCCTATCTGAACCACAGTCGTAAACGGCTTGCCCGTCGCTCCCTTGAACTTACCGCTGTGAACGGCGGACGCGAAATCGCATAGGCGTGACAATTCGTTACGGTAAAATTCGCCGATATTTTTACCGCGGGAGGCTTCGCCGGCGGTTCCGTTTTCTATAACAGGGTTGCACTGCTCTCCCCGTAAAAGCTGGTGAAGCACCTTGCGTTTTTCTCCTGTGTTCATCATCTCGCCGTTAAGAAGCGCTTTATATTTGGCTATAAGTTCCTGTTCATTCGCAAGTTCCTGAAGCAATACTACACATTCTTCGTTAACGGCTTTTGCCGCCCATGAGTAAGTAAGACCTGCCGACATGGGAACAACACACTCCTCTACCCTTTTCGCGTCAAGTTTTCTTCTAAAATTAAAATTTGTGTTTTTTGCGTAATCCGCAAGTTTTTTATAAGCGGCTGTTTTATCGAAATTCATATAATTCATAATTAACTCCTTTTATATCTTTGATGCATTATAACCTACATTCAGTATTAACACAATTATCAACCCAACAACTCCAAATGTCTCCCAATATGCTTTACAATCGCGCTGCGGTATTCGTCTTCATGCATATGCCATAATGCATACAGGCGATCTTTATAAACATCCAGAATAAAACCGTAAGTAATATGTATAAGCTGACGAAGATCGCTGCTGTTATCGAATAATCCCGGCAGATCGTCATCTTTAATTTCCTGTATGCCGGGGATTTTTGTTATATCCGCTGTAACATGATAATATTTTTTTGCTTCGTCAAACACTGTAAAAGCGTATTTGTGTATCTCCCTGTAAAGACCGGGATCTTTTGCCGCGGCTACCCGCATCGCTTCCAGCCAATTTGTCCCCGCTGTTTTTAAATGAAAATTTCCACGGCATGCTTTCGCGATAATGGGGAATACGCTGAATTTATCCGACCCTGAATGAATGCTCAGTTTATATCCGAGGCTTCTTGCAACCGCCGCGTGAATGTTTATTTCTTTTTCAAATTGCACCATATCGCCTATGTAATCGATTCCTTTTTGAAATTCTCCGCAAAAACGCGGAGCGATTGTGGCGAAAACAACTTCATTGTCTAATAATTCGCGCGCTACAAAATAATGCTGAAGAGGAGTTGTGGAAGATTCTGTTTCATCTATGGAAATTTCCAAATCCGCATCGTATTTTCCCGATGCGAAAAAATCACGGTAAATTTCCGCCGCGAAAGAAATGACTCCCGAATATATCGTGATACATGCGGCAAGCTCTTCCTTTGTAAAAACAAGCGGAATACCTTCAATATCAAATTCTACATTAAGATATTTATCGATATATTTTTGAGGAATATCAATATTTATACTTGCGCCGTTTTTTATATGATCTGAGCAATCCAAAGTAATCATTGTAAAACCAAGCGAAAGAGCGGCTTGTACATCTTTTGCCGTTTTTAAATGATCCCCGTCCGCGCCGTAACCTTTTTTATATCCCTCGCGGAAAACAGCGAATGTAACCGCGTCCAGAACATCATCATAGGTACGTTTTGTAAGCGTTAACTCACGCATCGACTGCTGTGCAAACACAGGAAAAATATCTCTTTTTCTGATAAGTTCGATATGTCCCGGCGTGGCTAATCCAAGCCTGTCGCCAAAACCAAAACTCATGAATTTTTGCAAACCCTTTACGGGTGCTGTCCATGGAAAATGCTTTCGCAAAACTACAGCGTTCTCATGCGTAAGCTCCGCTTTGAATTTACCTTCGCCTGAATCTTCGGCTTTAAAACCGCATTTATCCTGTCCCATTATAATTAAAACTGTTTTATCACCGTCTTTAGCCATACAAACAGCCGTCTTTCCAATTGTGTTGGAAGATTTTTCAAATATTCTTAGATTAAAATTATTCATACTTTTTTTTATCATTCCTTGCCTATTTTTACAATAGGATATAATCTGATATATGGATAAAATAAAAATCTGTTACATCGGCGGCGGCTCGCGCAACTGGGCTTGGGTTTTGATGCAGGATCTGGCGTTTGAAAAAGAAATCACAAGCAGTATCGAACTATATGATCTCAAACATGATGATGCCGTAACGAACGAGATTATCGGTAACAGACTTCAGCAAAAGCATAACAGCGGAAGATGGAAATTTCACGCAAATCCTTCTCTTTCCGACGCGTTAAACGGCAGTAATTTTGTAATTATTTCGATACTGCCGGGTGATTTTGAAGAAATGTCAGTTGACGTTCATACGCCGGAAAAATACGGCATTTATCAATCTGTCGGCGATACTGTCGGCGCAGGCGGAATAATGCGCGCTCTCAGAGCAATACCTCAGTTTCAGCATATTGCCCGGGAAATTAAAACATATGCGCCTGACGCATGGGTTATCAATTATACAAACCCGATGAGTATTTGCACGCGTACTTTGTACAAAGAATTTCCCGGCATTAAAGCGTTTGGATGTTGTCATGAAGTTTTTCACACTCAAAAACTTTTAGCGGCTGTTCTTGAAGAAGCCGGTCTTGCGCAGCCGGGAAGCATTAAACGAGATGAGATTAAAGTAAATGTTATCGGAATAAACCATTTTACATGGATAAACAAAGCCACTTGGAACGATGTTGATATATTCCCCTATTACAGGAAATTTACAGATAGATATGCCGGCTCCGGTTTTATAAAAAATACTATTAACAATAATATCAGTAAAGAAGAAACAGAACGGAACAAATATTTTTCCTGTTCAGATCGTGTTAAAATGGATCTTTTCCGCCGTTACGGGCTAATCGCCGCCGCAGGTGACAGACACCTTGCCGAATTTTGCCCGCCTTCATGGTATCTGTTATCTCCTGAAACAGCAGAAAACTGGGGGTTTGCGTTAACTCCGGTTTCATGGCGTATAAAAGACCGGGAAGAATTAAAAAAGAAAGCTGTCTATTACCGCGACGGTACTTGTGAAATGTTACCTGTCGAATCGGGGGAAGAAGGCATCAGGATTATTAAAGCTCTGCTTGGACACGGCGATCTAATAACAAATGTAAATATGCCTAACAAAGGTCAGTTATCAGATCTTCCGTTTGAATCTATAGTAGAAACCAATGCCTGTTTTAGCCTCAATAACATAATTCCTGTTACCTCAAAAAATATTCCTTTAGACGTACTGGCGCTAATACATCCTCATGTGTTAAGTCAGGAAGGAATTATAGAAGCTGTATTTGAAAACGATATGGAAAAAGCGTTTCGTGTTTTTTCACACGATTTAGCAGTACAGAAATTACCGCTGAGAGAGGTGCGATCTTTATTTGACGAAATGCACGCTAAAACAGGCGCGCAAGAACCGCTGATTAAAGCGAATTAACACGGAATCTTTTGGGTATTTAAGTGATTAACAGAAAGAAAGTTTTAGAGAAATATAATCCGCATTATAAAAAATTAAATAAAAACGCGCCATTGTCCGTCGGGAACGGCGCCTTCTGTTTCACGGCGGATTTTACAGGATTGCAGACTTTTTATAATGAATATTCCGCTGACAAGGACGCATTCCCTCTTTGTACCATGACTGAATGGGGCTGGCATTCTTATCCTTATAACCTGCAAACAAAATTGCGTTTAACTCCTTTTGACACATTCGGTAGAACCGTGTACTATGCATGCGATGATGCAGAACAGGAAGAATTATTTAAAAAGATTAGAGTTAATGCGCATAAGTTTCATTTGGGGAAAATAGGATTTGAACATTCAGATAAAACGCTCTCTTTTAATAATTGTGAACCTGTAAATCAAACGCTTTCATTATGGGAGGGGATTTTATTTTCTGAATTTAAAATTGAAGACGAAAATATAAAAACAAAAACATTTGTTCACCCGTATGAAGATACTGTTTATATAAGAATCTGTTCACCATTATTAAAAGAAAGAAAACTACAGTTGAATATTACTTTCCCGTATGCGAGCCACAAAAAAACAGGAGCGGATTTTTCCGCGAATGAATTACATAATACAAAAGTCTTTTATAAAAACACTTCGCGCCATGAGCGCAAAAACGCAGAAAGCACCGATAAAAATAAAGATAAAAAAAGACAGCAAAGACAGATATGTATTGATAGATTATTAGATGATACATTTTACAAAGTTTTTATTAGCGGGTTTGGATTTACAACAACTGTCGAAGAAAAACAGCATATAATCAGATTGTTTCCATATGACGATTGTATTGAATTTTGCGTTGGATTTAATCAACAGGAAATTAATTCACAATGCGATTCGTTTGACGAAGCGGAGATAAAATGTAAAAATTTTTGGGAAAGCCGCTGGTCTTCAGGCGGCTTCATGGACTTTTCCGGTTCCGCCGATTCAAGAGCGTATGAATTGGAACGGAGGATTATTCTTTCACAATATTTAATTTCTATTCAAAACAGCGGAAAGATTCCGCCTGCAGAAACAGGATTATCCTGTAATAGCTGGTACGGAAAGTTCCATTTAGAGATGCTTTTTTGGCATAACGCATACTTGGCGTTATGGGGAAGAACCGAAGAATTAAAAAAATCGCTTGAGTATTATAAAAAAATATTACCTACCGCAAAAGAGATTGCTTCCTCGCAGGGGTTTCATGGAGCGCGCTGGCCGAAGATGTGCGATCCTTCTGCGAAAAACACGCCTTCCTCTGTCGCCGTTTTTTTAATTTGGCAGCAGCCTCATCCGATTATGTTTGCGGAATTAATCTGGCGCGTAGAAAAAAACGATGCGATCCTTCGCGAGTACCGCGAAATTGTAATAGAAACCGCGGAGTTTATAAAAAGTTTTTTTCATTGGGACGGGAACCGTTTCATTCTTGGACCGCCTTTTATTCCGGCGCAGGAACGCCATGATCCGAAAAATGTTTTAAACGCCGCGTTCGAGCTTGAATATTTCAGGTTCGCGCTTCAAAAAGCTGATGAATGGCTTGAAAGGCTTGGTGAGCAAAAACGTTACGATGAGATTATTAAAAACATGAGCCTGCCCGCTGTAAAAGACGGCGTGTATCTTGCGCATGAAAATTGTCCCGATACTTTTACAAGGCTTCCATTTTACACGGATCATCCGTCAATGCTGATGATGTACGGCGTATTAACCAGCGAAAAAATCGATCCTGAAAAAATGTCCGCGACGTTAGACATGGTTTTATCGATCTGGGATAAAAAAACCTTCTACGGGTGGGATTTCCCAATGATGGCGATGACCGCATGCCGTCTTGGACGGTATAAGGACGCTCTTGAAATATTGCTAATGGACAGCCCCAAAAACACATGGCTTGAAAACGGACACAATATGCAGGAAGGCGACGACGCTCTGCCATGCTACCTTCCCGGCAACGGCGGTTTACTGCTTGCCGCGGCCATGCTTGCCGCAGGTTACGGCGATAAAGAAGGGTCTTCGTTCCCGGACGGGTTTAATGTAAAATTCGAAAATATTTTCAGGTATATTTAAAAACAACTATTCATAAAGCAATAGAATTCGTTATAATCTTATATACAAACTTAAAACGGAATTTAAATAGAATGGGTTTCACATTCAAAGACAAGATTTCTCCTGTTAAACTTGGCATTTTCGCAGCTTTAACATTGCTGGCTGTTGTTATACTTATCTCGATTATAAAAAAGGACAGCTCCGCTGTAAACGAATTTTACGCCCCTGTAATAACTGTTAAACCGATATACGGGAACCTTGAAAAAACCCTTAAGATTACAAGCCAGGTGGAAACAAACCGGCTTATTACCGTTGTTCCGCGCGTATCCGGCACTCTCATCTCGCTCGGCGCCAAGGCAGGCGATTTTGTTAAAGAAGACCAGATTCTGGCGCAGGTAGATTCCGCGCCGTATGAGCTTACATACCTTCAGGCGCAATCTTCGTTTCAAACAGCCAGAACTACCTTTGAAAGAATCAGGCAGGTTTATCAGACTCAAGGAGGAGTATCGCGCCAGAATTACGACGAAGCGAGAATGACATTTGAAGTAGCCAGAGCGCAATATGAACTTGCGCAGCTCAATCTTGACTATACAAAAATTCGATCTCCTATGGACGCGGCTGTGCTGATGCGCCACGGTACTGAAGGAAGTCTTGTCGCGGCAGGAACGCCTCTTGTCACACTCGGCGATTTGGACAATTTGATGATCAAAGCCGCAATTCCTGAAATTCATTACAGATTTTTTAGTGATAATTGGCAGACAATGCCGGTTCGTCTTCTTGCGCCCGCGCTTGGAGAAGAGTCATTCGATTTAAAACCTTTAAGCCTCGCGCCGTATGTGTCGCCTGAAAACAGAAGCTTCCTTGTTGAATATGAGATTCCAAAAGCGGCTGAAAAAGGACTGCGTCCGGGAATGTTTGTCAATGTGATATTTATATTAGAAAAAAAAGAAAACGTTTACTATCTTCCGTTCAAAGTATTTGCTTCGGGAAACAGATTGTGGTATGCCGCAGAAGATAAAAAAGCGCAGTACATCGAAATAACCGCGGATTTCTTTAATAACGATTATTTTCAAATACCGTCTGAGTTATGCGACATTGAATTTATTCTTGAAGGACAGCATTTTATTACACCAGGGCAGAATTTGAATATTCTGGGAACCCAAAAATGAAAATCTCGGATTTTGCGATAAAGCATCCAAAAGTTATTATAATGTTTCTTATTATCCTGTTTGTCTTTGGATTGATGTCTGCGTTTAATCTAAGAAGAAGCCTTATCGCCGATATGGCAATGCCTACACTGGTTGTTATTACAACATGGCCAGGCGTTGGTCCTGCCGACATTGAAAAAGAAATAACCGATCCTCTGGAAGAAAGTTTAGGCACGCTTTCAGGTTTAAACCAGATGTCTTCTACTTCCAGAAATTCGGTTTCTGTAATCGAACTTCAGTTGGGTTATAACGAAAAAGCGGAAGACAGGCTTTATGAGATAAGAGAAAAAATTAACAGCGCGATGGGGAAACTCCCCGACGATCTTCCCTCTCCGCCGCGCATTCTCCAATACAGCACATCGGAACTCCCGATTATGACGATTATAGTAAGCGGTGAAGGAAGCCGCGGCGAACTTTCTACCCTTTGCAATGACGATATAATACCGGCGCTTTCGCGCGTCGCGGGGGTCGCGAATGTTCAAATGAACGGCGGTTCAAATGAGATTATAGAAATCGCCGTCGATCTGAACCGGCTTAACGCGTTAAAAATCTCTCTTTTGGAAATCGCGCAAATTCTTCCCGCCGCGAATTATTCGCTTCCCGGCGGAGAAGGTATCTATCAAGGATATAACCTTAACATCCGCACCGACGGCAGGTTTACATCCTTACAGGATTTTGAAAATCAAGTGCTTGCGTTTAAAGGCGGTCAGTTTATCCGCCTTAAGGATGTCGCGAATATCGAAATCACAGAAGACCGAAGAAGCAATTATGTAATTTCAGGCGGAGAGGATTCGCTTGCCTTGTCCGTTAATAAATCACAGGACGGTGACAGTATAGCTATCAGCCGTGAAATTCGCTCCATTTTGGAAAAAATGGAAAAAGAATACTCTGGCAGTTTATCTTTTAATTTTATTAAAGACGACGCTGTTAATATTTCCATGTCTGTAGATTCTGTTGTGCGTTCCGCGATTTTCGGCGCGTTTCTCGCGGTTATAATTCTTTTTATATTTTTGCATAACACTAGCACAACATTAATGATAAGTTTTTCCATTCCTTTATCAATTCTTTTTACAATGCTTGGATTGTGGGTAAAAGGATCAAGCCTCGATCTTGTAACATTGGGAGGAATGACCACCGCGATAGGAATGATTATAGACGCATCCATTGTCGTACTCGAAATGATACAGCGGCATTTTAACAAAGGTAAGCTAAACGCGCATGAAGCCGCTTCTTTAGGCGTAAAAGAAACAGGACAAGCCCTTATCGCTTCTATGACCACAACAATGGCGGCTTTCTTCCCTGTATTATTTTTAACAGGTCTTGCAGGCATCATTTTAAAAGATGTCGCGTGGACAATCATATTCGCGATCTTTTTCTCGATATTAGCCGCTATTATTGTCATCCCTTTCCTATGCGGACTTTTTTTAAAACACGAAAAAGAAAAAGGGTTTGGCAAATTAATATCCGCCCGCGTGGAAAAATTCATGAATAATCTGAACAACAAATACCAAAAACTTTTATTAGGCGCCATAAAGAATAAAATTTCATTTTTAACCGGCACTTTACTTTTGTTTATATTAAGTCTTTTTTCAATCCGTCTGCTCGGTTTTGAATTCCTCGCACAGACTGATATGAACGAAATTATTGTCACAGTAGAAACTCCAGGCGGCTATACTCTTGAAATGACACGCGATAAAGTCCTGAATCTTGAAAAAATAATAAAAAATACTATAAACAGCGAAATTGAAACTTCATATTTTATCGTGGGACAGGCAGGCGCCTTCGACATGGGTAATGAGCCTAACAGAGCGTACGGAACAGTGAAACTAAGGCGTATTAAAGAGAGAAAACGCCATATAGTGGAAATTGTAAACGAGCTTAATGATGAAATCAAAAAATTGATCCCCGATGTTCAGGCTAATTTTAAAAACGGCGGCTTATCAAATCTGATGTCATTGGCTACAGGCGGCGAGGGTCTTGTTATCAATGTATACGGTACAAACCTTGACACCGTAGTAAACGCGGCGCAGCAGGTTAGGCAGTATATGGAGATGGACCCGAATGTTTCCAACACAGATTTTAATATAAGGTTTAATCAGCGCGAAATGAATACAAGCATACAGCATCAATATCTTGGCATGCTTGGGCTTTCTTCATACGAAGCGGCTCTGGCAGGCCGTATTATTTTTAACGGCATTACTCTGGGTACTTTTTACGGAGAGAATAAAAATTATCCGATAGAACTCAGAACAAATCTTGGTAAAGGAAATATACCGAACGATGTTTTATATTCGCTTGGGATAAACACAAGAACAGGTAATCAGGTGTCTTATGCAAATTTCGCCGAGCTTAACATCGAAGAAACTCTTTCTCAAATTAACCACAGAAATAAATCCCGCTCAATAACAGTAAGCGCGAATTTAAAAGATCCTAATGTTCGCGAAAGCACCCGCCGCCTTGAACACCTTATTAAAACGCAGGGAATAGCACCGGGAGCGAGCTGGGAGCTTGGGGGTTCCGCCGCGGAGATGCTCTCGTCTTTCCGCTCGCTGATAATCGTGCTTGTGCTTGCCATATTCTTAATTTATTCTGTTATGGTTATTCAGTTTGAACGTTTTACCCAGCCGCTGCTTGTAATGTCATCAATACCTTTCACTCTTATCGGAATTACTGGAGGTCTTCTTCTCTTCCGGTCATCTTTAAATCTGGTTTCCATCATGGGAATCATTACCTTAGCCGGACTTGTTGTGAATAACGCTATTATAATGATTAGTTATATTAATATTTTAAGAGATACTTACAAACTTCCGCTGGAAGAAGCCGTAATAACAGGCGCGGTCTCGCGTCTAAGACCGATTCTAATGACAACTATCACCACTCTGTTCGGCATCATTCCTCTTTCTCTGGCTACAGGAGAAGGATCTGAAATATACGCGCCATTGGGACAGAGTATTTTCGGCGGACTTTTTAGTTCCACTTTTATTACATTATTTTTTATTCCTGTTGTCTATCTGATGCTGGAAAAAAGGACAGAGAATAAAAACGCGTCTGTTAATACGTCTGAGTAAATATTCTTTAAAAATTTTATTTACATAAATATTTTTGACAGTCTTCTATGAAAAGCTAAAAGTTTTTCTCTAAAAACCACAAATTTATTAGTAAAAAATTCAATATCTTCATTATAACACGCGGTTTCAATTATTTTCGCTTCTTCGGATAAAGATAGCACGCCAAGCACCGCAAGCATTGATTTCATGGCGTGTATGGAAATTAAAAAATTACGATAATCTTTGCCGTCAATAAAATTTGTCAGTTTATTACATTCAGATTCAAGTTTATAATAAAATATATCCATAGAAGCGCAGTACACTTCTATACTGCCTGAAACGTGTTTTAATCCTGTCGCTGTATTAATATCATCCAGTTCTTCAAAAGCTTTAATTAATCTGTCATTTCTTTGCGACATATGTTCAGAAACTGACTGCTCTTCGTTTTTAATAATTTTTTCAGACGGTATCCATTCTTTTAAAACAGAATCCATTTCCAGAATATTAATGGGTTTTGAAAGAAAACCGTTAAATCCGCTGGATAAAAATTTATCCTTCATACCGGTAACGGCGTTCGCGGTTAACGCAATAATTGGAAATTTATCATATTCCAAACCAAGTTCCCTGATTTTTTTTACAGCCTCAAATCCGTCCATTACAGGCATCATATGATCCATAAACACAAGATCGTATAACGAACCTGTCTCTTTTGATTTTTTAATTTTTTCAATTGCTTCAGCTCCGTTTAAAGCGGTATTTACCTGTAAACCGTAAGGAGCAAGTATTCCTTTTGTGACATACAGATTCATATCAATATCGTCAACAACCAGAACCTTTGCGCAAGGCATCTTTTCACGTTTAATTTTTACTTTTCTTTCAAGCGGTTCATAATTACTGCGGAACTGCCTTAGCTTTTCAACTGTCTCTTTTCCTAAAACATCGTTACTAACCATACCTTGCGGCAGGCGGACTGTAAAAAGGGAACCTCTGCCCTGCTCGCTTTCAGCTTTAATTTCACCCTTCATCATACAGATCAGGTTCTGAGTAATCCCCATCCCCAAACCCGTACCTACAGTTGCTCTGTTTGTTTCCATATTGAAGCGTGCGTATTCTTCAAATAATTTATTTAACTGCTCGCTTGTCATTCCCTGCCCTGTGTCGCGCACACGGAAAACAAGAATTACGCCTTCTTCGGATTTTTCCACATTAACAGAAAGTTCAACTTCACCTGCCGCCGTATATTTAAAAGCATTGGATAACAGGTTATTTAAAATCTGTTTAATGCGAATTTCGTCGCCGATAAGAACTGTAGGAACACCCTCATCCACATTAACAAAAAAATCGACTCCGTTTTTTTCGTATTTGATCATATTCATGAAAACAGTGTCATATATCATGCCGGAAACCTGATACTGCATTTCTATTAATTCAAGTTTACCTGCCTCGATTTTAGAAATATCGAGTATATTATTAATAATGTTCAATAAAAGATCGCCTGAGCTGTATATCCTTAAAAACGCTTCTTTAATATCATCCTGAAGATTGTCATCCTGAAGATGTATTTCCGAAATTCCAAGCACAGCGTTTAAAGGTGTACGAATTTCATGGCTCATTCTAGCCAAAAAATCGGATTTAGCTTTATTGGTTGTTTCAGCATCGACAACGGCGATTTCCAGTTTATTATGAAGTTCAATGAGTTCCGCCATCTGGTTAACTATCTGCATTTGGTTGCGTACTTTTAATTTTACAATTTTAACGCTAAAAGGTTTATGAATAAAATCTGCGGCTTCAAGATCATAACTTCTTTCTTCATTTTCAATATCTTCCAGAACTGTAATAATAATTACAGGTATGTTTTTTGTTTTCTCATTCTTTTTCAAAAGCGTAAGCACATCAAAGCCGTCTATTTCCGGCATAACAATATCAAGCAATATAAGATCAGGAGAGATTTTATTTGCAATTTCCAGCGCTTTCCTGCCTTGTGTTGTTGAATATATTTTATAATCGGATTTTAAAATCTCGGTTAAAATTACCAGGTTAAAATCATCGTCATCTACAATTAATATACTGTTTTTACGGGTATTATTCATAATACTTCCCAGGCTGTGTTCATTTTAAGCCGTGTTTGTACACCGTAAATTATTACTTTGTAAACAACAGGTATATTAACTCTAAACATTCTGTTACCCATCTTAAAAAGTCCCGCTTTTTCAAATAATGGCTTTATATTTAGAATGATACCACAATATATATTATAAAACAAGGTTGAAAAACATGAGAATTACCGGTTTTCCTGCTTAATATTTTGCGCAATTATCATAAAAAAAGCTGTCCAAACATAACAATTTGGACAGCCGTTAGTCAAACATTTTAACTATTATTCTACTTTAAACCGCGAAACCTCCTTAAGCAGGGTGTCAATGCTCTCGCGGTTTTTAATCGAAATCTCGTTAACATGATGCACCGCGATATTAATCTGATCCGCGCCTGAAGCCATTTCATTCATGCCGCTGGTAATTTCCTGTGTTACCTTTTCAAGATTGACGCTCTCCTGAATTACCTCTTTCGCGCCATCTAACATTTCATTGGAACCTGATTTTACTTGTTTTGTTATAATATTTACCTTTCCGATACCGTCCAGAATCTGCTTACTGCCCTCGCCCTGCTCTTCCATCGCGTTTCGGATATTGTCTTCCTGCTGCGCTACAGTGTCGATACTTACGCTTATGGCTTCGAATTTGTTCAAAACATTTCCGGTTGATGAAGAAATGTTATCGATAGAATCTTTTATTTTCTTTAATACTACGCCGATTGTTTTTGACTGCTCGCTTGAAGATTCTGCGAGTTTTCTAATCTCATCAGCGACAACGGCAAAACCTTTACCTGCATCCCCGGCGTGAGCCGCTTCTATCGCGGCGTTCATTGAAAGCAGATTTGTCTGGCTTGCTATATTTGCCATTACAGAGTTAATCTCTAAAAGTCCTTCCGATTCGCGGGAAATCTCCATTATATCCGACGCTACTCCCTGCAGACCGCCTCTCCCTACTTCCGATGCGTCCTTGAGCTGTTTTACATTAGTGCTGTTCTTAATAAGAGTTCCTGTAACCGACTGAGTATTGGCTACCATTTCTTCAATAGCCGAGGAAGCCTGCGACACGCAGATATTCTGATCTTCAATGTGGCCGTTCAGCCTGTTAATATTTACGGTTACCTGCTCCATTGTCGCGTTTGTCTGGCTTACACTTGCGCTCTGATTAATCACCCTTGTTTTAATGCTCTGGATATTGGCGGTTATTTGATTTACAGCGGCGGCTGTTTGAGTCATGTTGCTTGCGAGATCGGAGCCGATACCAGCCAACATCTGCGTTTCCCGTTTAATATTCGTAACAAGGTTTTTAATTTTCGCCAGTGTTTGATTAAAATAACGGGAAAGCTCCGTGATTTCATCATTGCCCTTTTCAGGAATAGAACGAGTTAAATCGCCCTCGCCCTGCGCGATATCTTTTAAAGTCTCTGTGACATTCACAATAGGCTTTATTGTAAGATTTAAAACAAAATATACTATCATGGCTACCACGATAATAATAATTATCGCAAGGATAATAGTAAAATTTGTTATTTCATGTACTTCAGATAAAATATAGGCGTCTGTTGTCGCGACCATTACTGACCATGTTGTATTCGAATTACCAATTTTAAAAGGCGACATGAATATTTCTAATGTTATATCCATTACTTCAGAATATGAAGAACAATTGAACACCTCTCCTTTCGCGACTGCTTTTAACGCTTCTTCCATATAATCGCCGTAAACAGTATCTACTTCTTTCATATTTTTTCCGATACGATCGGGATACGCGTGAGCCAAAATTGTCCCGTCATTGGAGTAAATCGCCATTGCGGAGATTACATCGTTGGCTTTAATGGTTTCTGTGACAATCGGCTGCATCATTTCAATATCCATGAGCATACCTACGGCTCCTACTACCTTGTTGGTATCAGAGCTTATAATGGGAGTAACCATGTTGACCATTAGAATATTTTTACCTTGAATATTTCTGAAGAACGGATCCGGAACAGACGGCTGCCTTGAGCCGGGGCCGTTAAGCCATTCCATTGTTGAACCCAAGAGAGGACAAACGACAGCTTCTATCGAGCCATTTTCTCTTGAATAAGAAATCGCGTACTGCCCGGATGGAGCGGAACCGGGACGCCCTATCATTTGCGAATCCATGCCGTCAATCGCGTCAGGCAGCCAAACAGTATAAATTTGCATAACATTTGGCTGAGAAGTCAATGTACCCAGCAGCATTCGATCATATGTATCGCGCCTTTCCCTTTCAGGTATTCCTGAATAATCTGCCATAATATCAGCCAGAGTGCTGATCATGCGTAAATGGCCGTCGCGCCTTCCCTTCCAGTATTCAGCCTGCTCGCCTGACAGAAATTTCATTACCTGCCTGTTCAGATCAATGCTGATGCCGGATGCCCGGTTCAATAAAAGTATTGAAACTCCCGCTACAACAACCGTTAGAATGGCGATTACCATAATGCTCAGTTTAAACTTCAATTTCATATGTTTTCCTCCAAAAAATTGTGTTTTTTACTGTATGAATTTATGCTTAATATTAAAATTAAGAAAAAAATCCAAGCGTTGGCAAGGAAATTCGGAGTGTTTTAGATAAAAAAAAGACCGGCAAAACCGGTCTTTTCTGGTAAATTAGCGGTAATAATACTGTCTATTCCACTTTAAAGCAGCGAAACTGTTACTCAACCTTAAATTTGGATACTTCTCCCATCAAGGTTTCTACCTTCTCATGATTTTTTACGGTTATTTCATTTACCTGATGTACAGCGATATTGATTTGATCCGCTCCTGTCGCCATCTCGTTCATACCGCCTGTGATTTCCTGAGTAATAATTTCAAGGTTCTTGCCTTCTCTGATTACTTCACTTGAGCCTTCGCGCATTTCTTCCGAGCCGCCCTTAACCTGTCTTGTTATGTCGTTAAGCCTGCTGACAGCTTCCAGTACCTGCTTGCTTCCCTGGCTCTGTTCTTCCATCGCGTTACGGATATTCTCTTCCTGATCCGCTACCGTTTTTATATGTTCATCAATGGTTTCAAATTTTTGAAGAACATTGTTTGTTGATTGAGTAATCTTGTCGATGGATTGCTTTATCTTTTTCAGAACAGTGCCGATGGTTTTGGATTGCGTGGATGAATTCTCCGCGAGTTTTCTTATTTCTCCCGCGACAACGGCAAATCCTTTTCCTGATTCTCCGGCGTGAGCCGCTTCAATCGCGGCATTCATCGAGAGCAAATTGGTTTGGCTTGCGATATTTTCCATGACCGCGTTTATTTCCAATAAGCCTTCCGACTCGCGGGTTATTTCCTGTATATCCTGCGCTACTTCATGCAAGCCTGTGCGTCCCACTTCCGAAGCGCTCGTGAGCAGATTTACATTTTCCTTATTTTTAATAAGGGTAGTGGTAACAGACTGAATATTGGCAAGCATTTCTTCGATTGCCGAAGAAGACTGGGCGACCGATTCTGTTTGTTTATCAACCTGTTCGTTCAGTTTGCTGATATTAAAAGTGATCTGCTCCATGGTAGCGTTTGTTTCGGTAACGCTTGCGCTCTGATTTATTGCGCGCCCCTTGATGCTTTGAATATTGGCGGTTATTTCGTTTACTGCGGCAGCGGTCTCGTTCATGTTAGACGCAAGGTCTGTGCCGATTTGTTTAAGATCCACAGCCTGTGTTTTTATTATATTTATAAGTCCTTTAATTTTATCTACGGTAACATTAAGAGCGCGTCCAATAATACCGATTTCATCATTACCTTTCGCTTCAACAGATTTTGTAAAGTCTCCGTTGCCGATAAATGTGAATACATTCTCCATTAATTTTAGAGGCGCCGTTATAGATCTGGACACAAAAATAATTATAATCGTAATAACGGCGAGGATCACCAAACCAAGCACTATTAAAACAGTCATCATGCGGTAAACACCTTCCATTACAGTGGCTTCCGGCACAATGGTGACAGCGCTCCACGGCACTTCGCAGTTACCAATATAAAACGGATAAGTTACAGTAAGCACCCTGGCATTTTGTTCTTTTGAAAAAATTGTTTCATCAAATACAGTGCCGTCGCGTAACGCTTTCAGCAAGACATCAATCCGATCTCCGTACATATCAGCCGAAACCTCCCGCAGGTTTTTTCCAACCTTATTGGGATTAAAAGAAGCAAGCACCATTCCTTCAGGACTGTACAATCCGGCAAATCCTGTTCCAAAAGGTTTTATTACGCCTATCATTTCTTGAATTTCAATCAGTTGGAGGTCGATACCGGCTACGCCGATTACCTTCCTGTCGCGGATAATCGGAACAGTAACGCTTGTAACTAAAAGCTGTTCATCGCCGAACCAGTCAAGGTAAGGCTCTATGACAGATTCCTTCCCTGATTTGAAAGAAGAATGATACCATTCGCCCGCGTCGCCTGGATCGTCATAATCGTTAGCAAAACTAAGCTGTATATTGCCGCGATCATTGGTATAAAAACTTAAAAACCTTCCTGTGTGGTCGGTTCCCGGAGTATTAATATAACGCGCGTCAAGACCGTCAAGCTCGTTAGGTTCAAAAACCGCCCAAACGCCGACGAACCCCGGGTTCTCTTCAATCAGGGTATGCAGCATATAATTGACCAAATCACGCCTTCCTTCGGGAGCGACAACCTTGTGAATATCAGCTACAAACATGGAAAAAGCCCTGATTTCATCAAAAGGGACTTCCAAAAACGCCTTAATGGCGCCAGCGGTTACAGCCGTGATATTTTGGGCATTATCATCTGAAATAGCCGTAATTGAACTTGATGCGATCATAGATGCGGCAATAGTTAAACCGCCGATACCAACCAGATTAACCAATGAAATAATGAGAATTAGCTTCATTCCGATTTTCATAACATCCTCCAAAAATTGAACTTTTCATTATAGAAAAATGATACATTAATCCGCATCATTTTTGTAATTATACCGCATTTTTTCATTATTTGCTAACCCTTGCGCAACTTACAGGTAAAGAAAAATTTGGAACCTTTTTCCAGTTCGGACTCAATCCAAATATCGCCGCCCATTTTTCCGATAATATGTTTTGACAGGGCAAGACCAAGACCAATCCCGCCGTATTTTCTTGTATTACCGCCGTCTATCTGTTCAAAAATATTAAAAAGCTTGCTTTGCTGTTCTTTTGATATTCCTATTCCGTTATCAGAAACATCGATTTGAAGAGTTACAATATCATTTTCATCATTAAGCATGCGGGCTTCAAAAATTATTTCGCCGTTTTCCGGGGTAAATTTTACAGCGTTTGCCAAAAGAGAGGTAATCACCTGTTTAAGGCGCTTTTCATCGCCTTCAAGGGATGAGGGGATTGCAGGATCAATATCAAATTTAAGCGTCTGTTTTTTTTCAGACGCGTTGTATCCTACCGCTTGCGATATGGCTTCGATCATCGCGTTAAAGTTAAAAACAGAATTCACAATTTTGAATATTCCGTATTCCATACCTGATATATCAAGCGCGTCGTCTATAAGACGCATCATCTGCTCAGAAGCGGTGTCAATTTTCCCTAGATTATCTTTTATGTTATCGGGAACGCCGCGCATTTTAATAATCTGCATCATCCCCTTAATGGCGTTCATGGGAGTTCTCATTTCATGGCTCATACGCGCAAGAAATTCGCTTTTCGCGCGGCTTAAATATTCAACTTCTTCTTTCGCCGCAAGCGTGCGCGTATAATTAACAATTTTTAATTGATTCTCTACCCTTAATCTGACAATGTCAGGATTAAAAGGTTTTTGTATATAATCCGAAGCCCCCAAAGCCAGCCCTTTTTTTTCTGAATCGGTGTCATTGAGTCCTGTGATAAAAATTACCGGGATTCTTTTTGTTTCATCCGATTTTTTTAATTCGCCGATCGCGTTGTATCCGTCCATTTCCGGCATAAGAACATCGAGTAAAATTACATCGGGAAGAAATTCTTTTGCGGCTGTTATAGCCTGCTGTCCGTTCTTCGCGGCGTAGATAGTATATCCTTCATTTAAAATTTGGGTTAAAGCAACCAGATTTGTCCTTTCATCGTCCACAATAAGGATCGAGTTTTTTACGCCGGAATCCGCTGTTGTTTGCTCCATGTGATTATTTTATTACACGTTTTAAGAAAAAACTACCGTAAATTTAACTATCAAAGATAAAATTCCCAAGAAAAAACCGCATTAAAGTGAGGTATATAGAAAAAAACCGCCCATAGGGCGGTTTTTATACTCCCCCGCGCGGATTCGGACCACGGACCCAGTGGTTAACAGCCACTTGCTCTGCCAGCTGAGCTACAGGGGATACTAAGCAGAAACTATCAAATTTTAAAGAAAGTGTCAAGAGGGGTTTTTAGGCATAAAAAACCCCGGAGAAAGGAGTAACCCCGGGGAAAGGAGAAATAGGAGGAACGAAACCACATTCGTTTGCTGACTATACAACCATATAGGCGAAGGAAGGTTACAGTTCAGTTTTTCTTCCATTCTGTGATAAATCGCTCATAAGCGGCTATTGTGGCTGCCATTATAACGTCCTGAAGACTGCCCCTGCCGCCTTGATCTGCACCGTCTATTATATAAAGGTTTTTTAAGGTACCTTCGATGTCTTCTACTTTGCAATTTGGGTCCGCCTGCCTGCGGCGGATAAGCCCTGTTGTTTCCTGCTCAAAGATTTCTTTGTACTTTATATCCCGCCATTCTTCGCTTATACCCATATTTTTCTCTGATTCACGCTTTTCGCTTAAATTTAGCCAATGTTTCCTTTAAGCCGTTCGGCTGAAGGGTAAAAACAAGCGCGATTGGGAGCATCAGCATCTGGTCTGTAAGATTATCCTGGTAAAACGCAGGCAGTATTTTTATAAGCATGGAGATAATAATTCCCGCCACGCAAAGAAACCAAATCAATCTTAACAGCTCTCCGTTGGCTCTCTCTCTGCCGGCTTTTTTAGTTAGCGCATAACAGATGCCTGCCGGAACCGCGACAAGAAGAAGCGGGGTGCAAAAGATCATATTGGCGTTTTCATAGGTGTAATCATGGTTTGTAAACAAGCTTAAAAAATAAAGAAGGGTACCGCTTACGCCGAAAACAAGCCCCGACAGGCTCATACTGATTCCCGCCAGCAACCTGCCCGCTTTCTTTTTTTTGTATTGCAGATAAAAGAAAAAACCGAATATGCTCGACAGAGCAAGGCTGAACAACAATTCTCTTATCCATTGCTTACGCGGTTTTTCAAGCGCAGGCGGCCTTGCTTTTGCTTTGTATACGGATTCAACAGATGTTACAAGTTTCCGTCTTTCACCGTTTACATCGGTGTACCAGAAATCTTTAATTCGCATGGCGACTTCAGACGGCAGAAACATATCTTCCCATACTGTAATCGGTCTATCAATAACCTGTCCCATCCAGAAATTCAACATCCAATCTTCCACAGGCGCGAAATATGTGTGGCGGCGAACATGCTGTCTCAATGTAAAACGACTTTTTTCATCTCCAAATTGAATTTTAAACTGTCCGTCTGTCGCGAGATCGATAATATCCCTGATCCTTGTAGAACAATTATCTCTAAAATGATGATAATAATAATTGCGGTTTTCAGGAAGCACATTGTTAGCAACAAAATCTCTTACCTTTATTTTCGCTTCAAGCGGAAGATCCAGAGTGTAAAGAGTTATATCACGGTCATATTTCATATACGATTTAAAATTTACCTGCGAATTTGACACGCCGCATCTGTACAGCATTCTGCCGTAGGCGAAATTTTTGAAAAAATCTTCATTATTAAACGAGAATACCCCGTAATCATAAAAACGGCTGTAGCCTTCGTACGAATCCTCGATCATCAGGGCGATATGTCCCCACCAAAAATACAATTCATTTCCGGGACCCATAACCGCTATTTTAAAAGTAAGATCATCTTCCTGCGCAAAACCTGTTATACTTACAGCAAATATTAAAATTAGTAATAATAAAATTTTCTTAATCATGCTGTTAATATGCCCCATCGTTAAAAAAAAATCAATAGCGGTATTATTTTACGCTTTCTGCCTGTTTGAGAAGGAAACATAAGTTCCGTTCACGGTAAAATATTTCCTTTATTTTCTGCGAAAAAGATTTATCGCAAGATTGACCTCTGCAATGCTAATATCCAGACGGGAAGCGATTTCTTCGGGAGACAGCCCTTCCATTATAAGCGAATCAATCGCGCTTCTGATTTGCTGTTTTGTGAGAGGTTTAACATCGGGAGGCTCAGGCTGAACTGCGGCAGGCTGAACAATAGGCGTCTGCGCCGTCTGTTGAGGAGGTTCTGCCTGACGCTCCTGTTGTAAAGATGCCGGATCTTCTATCGTTTTAAGCGCCGCGCGGATACCTCTTCCGAGGCTTGTATAAAGAGTTTCGTTCGCGCGGCTTTTTTCCCGCTCCGTGTTATAAACAGATATACGCTTATCGGTTTCTTCTAAAACCATTTTAAGTTTGGAAATATTATCTTCTATGAGCTGTAAATTTCTGTCAGTAACCGCGTTAATATCAGATTCCATTTTTTTTAATTCTTTACGGTATTCTTCTAACCCCGATTCTGTTGTGCGTTTATTGATGTACCATTTAAAATAAAAGAACATCAAAAGACATAGAGAGAAACAGATAATTGATACAATATTAAAAACGCTCATGGACTTCCGTTTAATAACTTACGTCTATTTTTTTTCCGAGATACGGATCGCGCAATACCGGAGCCTGTCCTTCTTCGTCTTCGGTATCTTCATTACCGCTTTCATCCCTTTTTTTGTCTGAGTTTTTTCTATGCCCGTCACGGGAATCACGATCCTTAACTTTTTCAATGCCGTCACCCATATTCTGAGCTTCGTTTACCTGATTTATATGCTCTTCGGTTTTGCGCTGCATTTCCACACCCTGCATCGCCTGCTGAAGCGCCTGCCCTTCTTTAGCCTGAGCCTGCGTTTTGCCGACTTTATCAACCTGAGAAAACAAGGTTTGAAGATCAATTGGAGCTATAGCCATCTAGTCCCTTCTTTGCCTGCTCATCGGGTTCTTCATATTTTGTCATCCTGATAAGCCCGTCTTCTAGGACAAAAGTAACCGCTTTGTATTCCTGACGAACATCTTCCTTTACATCACGTATCCAGATTTTAACACCCGGCCATACCTTCGTAGACGCCGATACGCGCCCGCGAACATTTATCTGATTCATGAATTCCTGTACTTTTTCTATTCCATCGATCGCGTTTTTTAAATCATCATTTAAAATATCGCGCCTTTCCATCAGCTCTTTCATGTACGCTTCTTTTTCTTCAGGCAGAGTTTTGCGCTGTTTCTTTGTGTTTATTAAAGTCTGAAGATCCAGCCTGATATTTTCCAGCTCTTCCTCGGATTTAAATTTAATCTCCTGAAGCCGTTCCATCTCTATCTTGCTGTGAGGATCAAAACCGACTTCGCAGATTGTTTCCGTTCCGCTTGTAGAGTTGCCAAGAACTTTCGCGTTGATTTCCTCTCCCGCGCGAAGCCGTCCGCCCATGATACTCGCGCGTTTACCCATGCAAACAATGGTCCTAATCGCGTCAATATTGGAATTGATAATTCCGTCCTGCACAATTACAGAATCACCCGCTTCGACATGCGCGTTTTCTATAAAACGCGACAGTAAAGACTTGCCCGCGCGGATTTTTCCGCCGTTCTTTCCGTTGACACCCTGATAAATAACAATGTCGCCTTCAGCGTCCAGTTCCGCTTTCGATACGGTACCCTTTACCTCGATATTACCGGCAGCTTTTATGGAGAAACCGTCCTCGACATTTCCAGTTATTACTACCGTTCCAAGGAATATAATATTTCCTGTTTTAAGATTAACGTCGCCTTCGATTGTTAATACAGGCTCTACATTAATTTTTCCGCCGGCGACTATTACCTGCCCGTTAATATCGGAAAGAATTGTATCACCGTCGTCGCCTACATGGACATTGGATCCAATCGGTAATGGAATATCGCTTCCGGCTTTTGAGGGAAGAACTCTTCCGGTAACGGTCTTTCCGTCCTCGCCGTCCTCAGGCGGCATTTTTTTAGCGAGAGTTTGATTCTGTACTACGTTTTGAATAATATTTAATTCTTTAAAATTTACCTTGCCGTTTGACCCTTCTTTTAAACGCACCTTTGTCTGATCTGTTTCAAAATAATAATGAATGTACGCGTCTTTTCCGTTAACCGGTTTTATTCCTTCGGCGATCTCTACCTTTTCCCTGTAGGAAGGTCTGTCGGAAAATTGAACAAGGAATTCTTCTTTAACGCCGTGATATACCCTGTTCTGAACAAGAAGACTTTTATACGAATCAATGCTTAAATCCGCGCCGCCTTCGGACGGAGGTATTACGGTAACATAGACGTGCATTTCAGAATCGTCAACTTCGATGGATGCCATGCTGTCGTGAGTGGGGTTATGATTAAATTCCGCTACTTTAACATATATTCCGGCTGCTTCATCCACTATCTTTTCTACCATCGCGCTGTCAAAATCTTCTATACCACGGTTATGAAGAACCTGGAGCGCATAGGCTGAATAAATTTTGCTACCGTTTGCGACAGGAGGAATAACCTTCATGTAAACACCGTCCGACAAGCACATGACAAACGCATCCCCGTTTTTATCCTGTATTACTTCCACAAATTCTGAATCATCATCTATCAGAGCTTCTTCCGACGCTTTCTTCTTTTTAACCTGAGTCCGCTCGTATGCGCGTATCACCCAGTCTTTTCTTCCCGCACCCATAAAACCTGAAGATCCTCTTTCGATAATTTCATATTCAAGGCGGCGGACCGACGTGTCCAAAAGGGTTGCGGCTTCGTTTACAGCGGCTTCCAGAGTAGAACCGGAAGCGTCTACGGAACGAATTGCCCTGTCATGTTCCAGATGATCTTTTATAATCGCCTGTAGCTGGGCATAATCAACCATACTTATACAATACCTTTTCTGATATTTGTTAATTTAGACCTTAGATGAAGAACCGCTTTAGTGTGAAGCTGGGAAACACGGGATTCTGTTACCTGCAACACACGTCCTATATCTTTTAATGTTAAATCTTCATAATAGTATAAAACAAGTATTTTCTTTTCTTTATCGGGAAGCTCGTTTATCGCTTCTACTATAACTCTGCGGATTTCGTCGTTCACGACCATTACATCGGGATTTAAGCTTGAAGGAGATTCGATGCTGTCGCCGATACTTACTTTATCGTTATCGTCTCCTGAATACCACAGATCATTTAAGGAAATAATGCTGGTGCCTGAAATTTTTTGAACCGTCTTCATGTATTCGCTTTCGTCCATACCCATCGCGTTCGCGATCTCCTGATCTGAAGCGGTTCTTCCAAGCTGCGCTTCCAAAGAAGATATGGTCGTTTCTATTTCGCGGGTCTTCTGCCTTACAGAACGCGGAACAAAATCAATTAGGCGAAGTTCGTCAAAAATAGCGCCTCTAATGCGCGTAACGGCATAAGTTTTAAATTTTACATTTTTATCCGGGTCGTATTTATCTATCGCGTCGATAAGTCCGAAAACGCCGTAACCTACGAGATCGTCAAATTCTACATTGTTGGGCATTCCGACAGCCACTTTACCGGCTACATACTTAACAAGCGGAGCGTATTGTTTAATAAAAGCTTCACGAATCGCAGGATCACGGCTTTTCCTGTACTGCTGCCAGAGTTCCTCTTCCGTCTTTTCCGCGCTGTTAATTTCGCTCTTCTGGTTTACTGTGGTTCCCGGCATTCCCAAATCCTTTCTCTTTATTCTTTGCTTAAAACTGTTCTAATACCTTCAGCCAAACTCTTGGGATCAAAATCACCCTGTAATGTCTGAGGTTTATTGCCTGTATTATAACCTCTGCGATCCGGCTCAAGTTCTTCAACCTCGGCTGATACCGGCGGCGGCATTGAAGGCGCGGGCGGAGCGGAACTCGGCCCTGCCGGAACACCGCCTGTAAACGAAGAAAAAGCCATCGCCATCATATCTAAATCCGGCAAACCTCCCAATCCCGAATCAGAATCATCTCCAAAACTTGGGGTAAACTGCTGCTGGTGTACAACCTGCTCTTCCTCCGGTTTCTCAAAAACAGAAGTATCAGGCGCTGTAAATGTCGGTTGAAACGAATCCCGCGCCGCCCCAAAGCCATTATAACCTGCTTCGTTGTTTAGGTCTATACCCCCTGCGCCGCCGGCTGTCGGATTCGGGATGCCGAAACTCATATCCGACTGTTGTTCGCCCGCCGCCGCTCCGTTTGAACCGCGAGGCGTAAAAATTCCCGCAATTAAGTCTTCGATATTGCCCAATTCCTGAGAGCCGCTGGGAATATTGTACAATTCCGGGACTGCATACTCGCCTGTGCTGTCCATTACGACTGTAACATTTTCTTCCGGGCGATCTTCTGTTTCCGATACCGTTTCATCACCGCTTGAAAATAAAAGTTCCGGAAAAAAACTGTTTACTACAAAGCGGCACCCGAAACCGAGTCCGAAAAATATTACGGAAAAAAGCAGGGCTCTCAGAAAAATGTGAATTGCGGCAACACCGCCGATTATTCCCAGAACTACAGAAAAAAACAGCGCAACAATCGCCGCGATTATTCCCCACCTGAAATTACCCACTGACTTCCCCTTGTTCTTTTAAACAATGTTCGCTTCCTGCTGAGAAGGTTTAAAAAACCTTTTCAGTATCGCGCCGAAACCTGCGGTTTCTATCGGTTTATTCCTGTCCATACGCTCGACAATATGTTGAACGCAGTTACTTGCCTTGCATTTTGGATCTACTACCATAAAAGGTTTTTGCCTTAACACAGCCTGCTGGACTATGGAATCGTCATAAATAAATCCCAGATAATCAACCTTTAAATTTAAAAATTGACCTGCGATATTGATCATCCTGTCGGCGACTCCCTTTGCCTGAGCCACTCCTTTGGCGCGGTTTACAACAAGTTTAAGCCCCATATTAAGAGCGTCGTATTCAGTCGCGATTATTTTAATTATTCCGTAAGCGTCGGTAATCGCCGTAGGTTCAGGCGTGGTGATAATAACAGCGTCGTCAGCCGCGGCGATAAAATCAAGAACATTGCTGGAAACGCCCGCGCTTGTATCTATAATTACAATATCAGCATTGGAAAGCGAATCAAGTTCGGCGATAAAATCTCGTCTGTCTTCTTCGCCCATGTTCGCAATCTGCGAAAAACCTGACGCGCCGGCTACAATCGAAATGCCGTACTCGGTTTCTACAAGTATTTCACGCATTGTTTTTTGTTTTTTAATTACATGGTAAAGATTGTATTTGGGGATCATGTTGAGCATAACATTGACGTTTGCAAGACCCAAGTCCGCGTCCAAAACGATGACTTTTTTTCCAAGACGCGCAAAACCAAGAGCCATGTTAACAGACAGGTTTGTTTTTCCTACGCCGCCTTTTCCTGAAGTAACCGTAATAATGCGCGCTTTATCCGCGGGTTTTGCCGCTTTTGTAGAGCCGGAATTTTTTGGAGCGTTTGAGTTTTTCCTTTTCATTATTTCTCTCAATTTCTCAGCCTGATCTTCCATTTAATGTCTCCTTGCTATCTCCATTTAAATTGTTCCGCTTCACCCGAAGGAAATCTTTCTTCGATTTTTTCACGGTTTACCTTAAAGCCTTCCAAATTGATAAGAAAACGCGCGACAGACGCTCTTCTTATGTCCATAGGCACACCCTGCCCGTCGGTGATGTAAGAAACGCATTTTCTCTTTTCGGCAAGCGCCGATATTATATTGCCGATTCTGTCCGTCTCGTCCATTTTTGTCAAAATAATTGATTTGTAATTAAACGGTTCAAACTGACGCATAATTTCTTCGATGTCGCTGGTTTTTGTCGCCGCGCTTATAACAAGGTGAAACTCCGAGTTTCTCGGACATCCGTTCAGGATTTCCTTCATCTCGCCAAGTTTTGCAGAATCCTTCGGGCTTTTGCCGATGGTGTCAATAAAAAATATTTCTGTTTCACTGCTGTAAAGCAAGATTTCTTTTTTAAGATTTTCTTTGCTTACCACGCATGAAACAGGAACTTCCATAATGTATCCGATTGTCTCAATTTGCTGCTGCGCGCCGATTCTAAAAGCGTCTATCGTTATAAGCCTTACATCGACAGGAGGAATTCCTTCCGTACCGAGTTTGTAAATGGCGGCAAGTTTGGAAATGGTCGTCGTCTTGCCGACGCCTGTAGGTCCTACAAGAACTATTACCCTTGGTTTACTGATAATATCTTCTTCCTTGTAAATGCTGATACTTTCCCCTATCCACTGGAGCAGTTTTTCCTGCACCGTGTCCATATTATCAAGCTGATCCAAAGGCAGTTCTTTTCTGAGTTTTTCAAGCATACTCTTAATATAATTTTCGGAAAAATCATTGGATTTTAAAAGATCGCAGGCCTTTTTAAATGAAGGATGTTCCTCGCTCTTGCCCCCGTTTTCAACCTTTTCTTTTATTTCTTTCAGCGCGTCAAGTATCTTCTGAGAATCATCCCTGCCTCCCGCTGAAGCGGAGCTTATATTTTTCCTTGCTTCCGCAAGCACTTTCCTTTTCTCTTCTTCAAGATCATCGGATGAAAGGTGGCGCGCCACATTCCTGTTCTGAGGAAAATAAAATTCTACCTGAACACCCGGTTTTGTGAATAATCCTGCAAAACCGCCGAGCCTGATTTCCTTCTGTCTTAGAATCTGGAACGGCATCTTGTATTTTGCGGCGATTTTCAATTCGCAATCCATGCGGGTTTCGCCTGTTTCGGTATGCATTGTCATCTTACTGCTCCCCAGCCTCCTCTATTCGAATTATTCCCACTTGTTCAGGAATAACATCAGGCACAATTTCCGGGACGGAAAGAACAGCTAAGTCAGGCAGTTCGCGATCTGTCGAATTTTTAACAAGGAAACGCGCCTGCTCGGAACACAGAATAACGGGCATCCAGCCTTTTTCCTTTACGGCGGTTACGGCTTTGGATACGGCTTTTATCCATGCTTTTTGTGTCGGCGGATCAAGCGCGCAGAGCATGCCGGAGGCTGTTTCGTATTTTGCCTCGATAATTTTCTGCTCAAGAGCCGGGTCAATAATCAGAACGCGCAGTCTTTTATCCTCATCCGCGTACTGGTGGCATATCTGGTTGGAAATCGCCTGCCTTGCCTTCTCCGTAAGAAACCAGATATTTTTGGAAACAGGCGCGTAATCGGCGACAGCTTCCAAAATGGAAACAAGGTTTCTGATGGAAACTTTTTCGCGCAAGAGCCCGTGAAGAATCTTCTGAACCTCTGTTACGCGCAAACCTTTTCCTTCCCTGAGCGCCTCGTCCACGACAGCAGGATAATCCTTGCGAAGAGTATCCAGAATAAGCTGTGTGTCCTGCAGCCCAAGAATATTCGCCGCGTGGCTTCGGATAATTTCGGTTAAATGGGTCGCGATTATCGAGGGAGGATCGACTACGGTGTAGCCCGCGCGTTCGGCTTCGTCTCTCCTTTCCTGTTCGATCCATAACGCCGGAATTCCAAACGCGGGATCTATTGTCTCGATACCTTTTATCTCGGCTGTAACAGTTCCGGGATTGATGCACAGATAAAAACCGAGGCGTATCTTTCCGCGCCCGCAGTCAACGCCTTTTATTTTAAAGCAATACTCGGTTGGCGCCAAAAGCGAATTGTCGATAATGCGCACTTTTGGAATAACGAGTCCAAGATCGTAAGCCGACTGGCTCCTTACTCCCATAACCCTTTCCAGAAGTTCCGCGCCTTTTTCCTTTTCAACTAACGGCACAAGCCCGTAGCCCAATTCCAGCGAAAGAGCGTCAAGAGGCACAACAGGCGGAAAGTCGGCGGCTTTTTCGTCTTTCTGTTCTGCTCTTCCTCCCGCCTTTGTCTCTCCGAAAGGAACAGCTTTCTTTTTAAGGTTTCCGGTTCTGTACGCGTGAAAAGCGGTAATGGCCGCCATCGGAAGAAGCACGTACCAGGGGAATCCCGGCAGAACGGAAAGGAACACAAGCACTGCCGCGCAGATCCAGTAAACAAGAGGATCGCGTCCGAAGATTTGATCAACAACCTGCTGCGGAAGCGAGCCTGTCGCGGCGGCTCTTGTTACAACAATTGCCATGGCGGTAGAAACAAGAAGCGCCGGAAGCTGGGTTACAAGCCCGTCCCCGATTGCAAACGCTATGTATGTGCTGATAACATTCGATTCGCCGTACATTGCGGAGCCGATTATAAATCCGCCGATCATTTCGACAATAATTATAAAAACGCCGACTTTCACGTTACCTGAAATGAATTTACTCGCTCCGTCCATTGATCCGTAGAAATCGGCTTCTTTTTGAATCTGCGCTTTTCTTATCTGCGATTCTTCTTCGGTTATCGCTCCTGAATTATATTCGGTTTCGACAGCCATCATTCTTACGGTCATACTGTCCAAAGTAAAACGGGCGGCGACTTCGGATACGCGCGTCGCTCCCTTTGTAATAACGATTATCTGCACCGCGATAATTATGATGAAGATAATAAAACCGATTACAATACCTTCTGTTCCGCTTGTTCCTACAACGAAAGTGGAAAACGCTTTTATCATCCTTCCGTTAAAACCTTGTCCGTCCCGCAAAATACAGCGTGTGGAAGAAACATTTAACGCAAGGCTGAATATTGTTGACACTAAAAGCAATGTAGGGAAAAGGCTGAAATCCGTAGGTTTATTCGTATAAAGGACAATTAACAATATCAAAAGCGAGAAGATCAGATTTATAGCCATTAGCGCATCCAGTATAAAAGTGGGCATGGGGAAAATTATGGAAACCACTATTGTAATTACCGCAACAGCGGGAAAACTGTCTTTTAAAAACCCCAAAGGGCTTCGGGCGTTTTCATTACCCAATACTGCATCAGCCATATATACCTCTCTTAATTTTCATTAGGCGCTCATTCTCCTGCGCCTTTCTTCGTTAAGGCTCCAAACCTGGCTAAGGATTAGAGCGACCGTGTTAAAATATTTTTCAGGAATCGCGTCTCCCACTTCCACTTCCCGGTACAATGCCCAGGCTAAAGGTTTATTTTCGACTATGGGAACCTCATGAGTCTGCGCGATCTCCCTGATTCTTGCCGCCATCGCGTCCGCTCCCATTGCGGTAACAACAGGACCGTCTTTCATATAACGTTCATCGTATCTGAGCGCCACGGCAAGGTGGGTCGGGTTTGTTACTACAACATCTGCTTTGGGAACTTCTGCGGTAATATTCTGGCGCAGCATTTCACGGAAACGGCTTCGAATCCTGTTTTGAACCTGCGGATCAGCTTCGTGCATTTTATATTCTTCTTTTTGCTCATAACGCGTCATCTTGTGGCGTTCGCGGAACCGCCATCTTTGGAAAAAATAATCCGCTATGGAGATCACAAGCAGTAAAACAGCGACGACTATTATCATCCTAATCGCGATTCCCGCGATGAAGGTAAGCCCTGTATAAACATCGGCTTTCTGAAGATTTAAGAGTTTTTCGATATCGGAACTTATAAACAGGTAGGCGACAATACCGATTATCGCGATTTTAACGAGAGACTTAAAAAGATTAAAAATTCCTTCCGATGAAAAAATACGCTTAAAATACTGGCTGAATTTAGGCAGCGCCCGCGAAAAGTTTGGAATAATCGGTTTTGTCGTAAACAGCCATCCTCCGAGCTGTACCAAATTGGAGAATATCGCCGAAACCATAGCCAGAATCAAAATCGGCGCCGCAAGCCGCGCAAGATATCTGAAAAATACTCCGACGACAATCGCGTCTTTTGTCGGATCTAAATCAACAGCGCGCAGGAAGAAAAATCTGACCATTTCTACGCAGGTTTTTAACATCGAAGGCGCCATAATCGCCAGCAGTAACGCAGGCAGAAATAAACCAATCGCGCCGACAAGTTCCTGGCTTTTTACTACCTGCCCTTCTTCACGTAGCTTTTTGAGCTTGAACTCTGACGGCGGCTCTGTCTTGCCGGGAGCATCTTCATCATCGCTGTCAGAGAACCACTGCAAATGTATAAATGTATGCCCAAGAAGTTTATCTGGGGTCCTGTCGGCTGCCAAAGCGCCGTCCGCGCACAGCACGAACGACGCTTTGCCCCCGACACCCCTCAAGTATCTTATCGGGCATACATTTATAAACATGTAAAAAATGTCTGACAGTAATTTAACCATTAGTAGCCCCCTTCGGTTATCTGACGGCCGATTTGGGTGTATAGGGTTTGGAAGCTTTGGAATCCTGATTCTATTACATGTGTGAAAGATTCAATCATGAAAGGGAGCGAAGCGAAAATTAACAGGAAAGCTGTTAATATCGAAATCGGAAAACCTTCGGAGAGAATGTTGATTTGCGGGGATGCTTTCGAGATTAAACCGGTTGTAAGGGATGTCAAAAACAGAGTGCCTAAAATCGGCAGGGAGATTACAATCGCGTCCAGAAATAATCGCGAGAGACCGGAAGCCATCATGGTCACTACGGATTCCCTGCCGTCAACAAGCGAGATAATATTGATTGACTGCACCGAACGCCAGAAACCGCCCAAAAAGAGCTTGTGAAAGCCGCCTATTGTCACAAAAATTAACATGGACACAAGGTTAAAGTATTGTCCCATAAGGGGGTTTTCGATTTGCGCGACAGGGTCGAATGTTTCAGACGCGCCGAAACCCATCTGCAGGGAGAAGAACTGGCCTGCGGTTGAGAATGAGGCGAAAATAACAGTCATGAAAAAACCAATGATTATGCCGATTATTCCCTCTCCGATTAAAAGCAGAATAAAACGCAGACTAAAAGCTTCGTTACGCAAATCGCTTAATGTGCCGCCGGGGAGAGTGACAAGCCCGTTAGGTGAATTTGCTGCCATGAACACTTCGGCTGTCGGGATCGCGGAGAAAGCCGCAAGACCGGCGAGCGCGAGCTTTGCGGTCATGGGGACTGCGTCGGATGAAAGAAGCGGAGCCGTCATTATCATTGCGAAAGCGCGGGCGGAGATCAGCAGAAACACGGGACCGAATGTGAGAATATTCTGTAACACCGCGCTTTCTATCATACTTTTTCCTATCGCGCCATTTCGGGTATTTTTTTAAACAGTTCCGTTGTGTATTCGCCAAGAGAACTGAAAATGAAACCGCCCAACAGCGCCAACATTCCAAGAATAACGAACATCTTTGGAACAAATGTAAGCGTCTGTTCCTGAATCGACGTCGCCGCCTGAAGAATAGCTACAAGCAATCCGACAGTAAGAGCAGATAACAGCAATGGCGCCGCAATCACAAGCACCTGCAGTATTCCGCCGCGTAAAATTGTAACAGCCTCTCCTACACTCATGTTGTTTCCTTTACATAAATGAACGGACAATTTGATCCGTCAATAATCCCCATCCGTCTACAAGGATGAAAAGGATTAATTTAAATGGCATCGAGATCATAACCGGGGGCAGCATGATCATACCCATCGACATAAGAGCGCTTGCAACTACCATGTCGATAACAATAAACGGAATAAACAATAATATGCCTATCTTGAACGCGACAGTTAACTCGTTCAATATAAAAGCCGGAATTAACACATAAGTCGGAACGTCCGCCAATGTATTAGGGCGATCAAGACCGCGCATTGACATAAAAAGCCTGATATTCTCGGGGCGGCTTCTCATCTGGTTGTACATAAAAATTCGAAGCGGCGCTTCGGCTTCCCTGTACGCGTTTTCCACGGAAAGTTCTCCCGAAGATAACGGGCGGACAGCGTTAGTATAAATTGTACTAAACGTAGGCCACATGATGAACACTGTAAGAAAAAGCGAAATCCCCAAAATTACCTGGTTGGGAGGAACCTGCTGTAATGAAAGGGCGCGTTTTATAAAATCAAGGACTATGGAAACCCGCAGAAAACTTGTCATTAAAATTATAATGCTTGGCGCAAGAGAAAGAATCGTTAATAAAAGCAGTAACTGAAGCGAGAACGCCACTTCCTGCCCGCCCTGCGGATTGCGTATCGATAAATTAATAAAAGGAATCGCAGGCGGCCCCGGAGGCGTAAGCAGATTCATAGTTCCCTGCACACTGGTATCGGGAAACAATTCCTGCGCGTTTGATATAACTGGAAAAATGGAAAATAAAATTATCAGAACCGCTATTTTATCGCGCATTACATTTCCCTGAGCCTTTCCCGGCGTTTACGAAGCTCGTCTGCTCCGGGTTGGGTTGCTTTCACGGGAACACCCATTCGGCGGATCACGGATAAAAAATCTTGCAATTTACCGGGAGTTTCGGCGGTTTTTTTGGAATCTTCCAGCATCATCGAATCGATAATCTCTTTATCTTCGATCTCGCTGATTAAATTCACCCCGCCGTCGCTCGCCCCAAGAAGCCACGCTTTAGAGCCAACCGAAACAATATGCACATAACGGTTTGATCCTACATGCGCGCTCGCTAAAACCTTCAGGAACGGATCATCGGGAACGGTGCGTTTAGCGGATTTTTTAAAAAGAAAAACAACGCCGTAAATCGCGGCGGCGGCGAGAGCCAAAACAAGTATCATTCTGACAATAGCCCATATCGAAGCGCCCGAGTTCTGACCGGAAGCGGGAGAGTCGGCAGTTTCACCTAACACTAAAGCCTGCTCCGCGACCCTGTGCGGATCACCCGTAACAGGTTCTTCCTGAGCAGAGATTGATGATATTTGGATTAAAAACACCGCCGTTAAAAGCAGCGCAAATTCAGGAACTTTCAGTTCTCCCCCCCCAAGTACTAACTGATTTGCGTAATTGTATATAATAAAAGAAGTTATGGCAATAGAATTCGATAAAAATAGTAACTTTTATATTTTTCAGGCATTACATAATTGGTGTATCTTCGTTATAATTTATAAGGCAGAGGAAGGGATGTATGATAACGAGAATTGCTAAATTTGGATTTATTTTACTGTTTTTATGCTTTTTCTCGCCTCTTTGGGCGCAAGAATTTGATTTTTTCGGTAAAAACAGGTTCTTTACAAACGATATGCTCACCAAAAGACCTGCGCCGGATGATACTGCCGTACTTACCCAAAAACCGCCCGCAGGCGCAGCCGCTTTGCCGGCTGAGGATACAAATTCCGCCGAAAACGCTCTTCACGGCAAAGAAGCCGGAATAATCGCGGGAAGTTTCTCCGGCGAAGATGATTCTTTCGTTGAAGAGCCGCAGATCGGCGCGCAATCTGGCGCAGCAGCAGCGGCGGTTACCGGTGATTTAGATGATTTTGACGATCTAATGCTTTATTTTGAATCTTCTGCTCTGGTTTTTGAAGCCGCTCCGGTACTGGAATCAAGATCATTCAATGACATTTTTCCGAATTTATCAGTATCGCAAATAAGAACTGTAAAAAGCGAAAGAGGGCTGAGAAACGCTTTCGAGAAAAATGAATCCCCCATACTTTTTCCGGCTCAGGATTCAGGGATAGACCTGAACGACTATGTTATGAATAAAAAACCTTCCCATATCGTCGAAGCTCTCGTGCTGGTTCCGTACGTTAAAAGAGAGTTGGAAATGCTGGACGCTTACAACGCGATGAGGGAGATTAGCGCTATTAAAGAACACACGATTCCGTACAGAAACGGACAATATAAAGTGTTTAATGATTCAACCCGTCTTGAAAACGCAAAAAACAGAAAACCGATTCCCGATCCGGCGCCCGCTGACACTCTCCCCTATACAGAAACATTGTACCTTCGCCTTACAGACGCGACAATCGGAGAGCTTTTTATTCAGGGAGACATAACGCCCGGCTTGTACGGCATAACATACAGCATGACAAATTTCAGAGACGTTAATTATTCCATTTTTAGAGTAATGAAAGCCCAAAGGTTTTCCGCAATTATTTATGTTGAGCCTGTCAAAGAAGGAATTCTTATCTACAGCATGTCGGGTCTTTATCTGCCGGGTTTCATCGCAAGCAGAGTGAACCTTCCATCAAACATGAACCACCGTATAACGGTTTTATTAAACTGGATAATAGACGGCCTTAGAAGGCAGGAAACCGAAAGAGAAAAATCCGTTCCTTTTGCGGTTCATTAAAAAAGCCTGACCGTACGATCAGGCTTTCTCTTTTTGGCTGATGAATGCGCCGGCTGTCTGACTACGCCCCGTACATATCGTTTATGCGTTCCATCGGAGAGACGATCTCGGTTACACGCACGCCGAAGTTTTCATCGATAACTACAACTTCGCCCTTGGCGATAAGTTTATGGTTAACAAGGATGTCTACAGGCTCGCCCGCGAGTTTGTCCAGCTCGATGATTGTACCTTCGCCCATTCCAAGAATTTCCTTGATAAGCTTTCTCGTGCGGCCGAGTTCTACGGTCATCTCCATGGAAACGTCCATGATCAAACCGATGTTTCCGGCTTCGTGCGGGCCAAGACGCGGCTGCATCAGATTGGGGAACTGAACAGGCGACACATTGGTCGGTCCCATGTTCGGCATTCCGCCACCCATCATTCCTCCCATCATCCCCCCCATTTGGCTCATATCCATACCCATGCCTCCCATACCTTGCATACCCATACCCTGCATCGGCATTTGCATGCCTTGCATGCCCATGCCTCCCATACCTTGCTGCATACCGCCCTGCATTCCCATGCCGGGAGCCGCCGCCGGAGCAGGTTTACTGCCTCCTCCGCTTAAACTGTTTGAAATATCCGCGGCAGGAGACGCGCCTAAAATTTCCCACATCTGATGACCCGGACCGTCGCCAAGATCGATACTGTAGCTCATAACGGCAAAATCACCTGCGGGAAGAGCGGCGGTCGCCTTTGGAACATTGTTCGCTGTAGGAGACGCTGCCGCAATCGATTTATTTCCGGTCTTGTCGGTCATTGCCGTAATCTGGGTGCCGACCATCTGCGAAACAACTTCGCCGATTACCGACATCGCCATATCGTCTAATGTAATATTTTCTTCCTTGGTCATCAGGCTCGCAATAGCCCTGGCTGACTCTTCAGGAAGAAGGAAAAGATGTTCTCCGGGGAAACCGGATGTATAATTCGCCTGAATAACCGTTACCATACCCGGAAGCGCCGCCAAAAAACCGTCGCGGTTATTTGACTCAACTTCAGGCCCGGCTAGAGTTACAGCAGCGCCTGTTAGTGCCGCGAGATTCGCGGAAAGCGCGTTTGTAGTAGAAGCAAAAAAACGTTCCAGCGCGTCTTTATTAAAATTCGCGTGGTTTGCGGGAGCTGTCATTGTCGCGGCAGGAGCTCCGCCGCCTGATGATGAATCTACACCGGATAGTAAAGCATCTATCTCATCCTGGGAAAGGGCGCCGTCGCTCATCATAATTCATCTCCTTCAGACACGAGCTCTTCAAATTCTTCATGACCCAGCTCGTCAATCTTTTGTGTTATTTGCACCGCGATTTTCTTCCCGATAATACCGGGGCGGCACAAAAACTTCCTGCGTGAGCCGATGTTCAATGAATAGGGATCGCCAAGGCGGGTGTTATAAAGCCGTATTACATCCCCAATCTGTAAGGCAAGAACATCCCGGACAGGGACATTGATCTTGCCGATTTCGGCCGTTACATTAACATCGACTGAAGAGAGCTTATCCTTTAGAACATTGAGATTTTCTGTTGTCGCATTTCTGCGCACCGATGAATACCAGAACTGCGCCGACAATTTACCGATGATAGGTTCTATCGTAAGGTACGGGATACAGAAGTTCATCATGCCTTCTACGTCGCCTACCTTGGTCTCCAGAGTTACAAGAACGACCATTTCCGTGGGGGGAACAATTTGCGCAAACTGCGGATTGGTGTCGATCTGCCCAAGACGGGGGCGAAGATCGATAACCGTCGTCCACGCTTCGCGCATATTTCCGAGGATTCTGACTATGATGCCTTCCATTACGGACTGCTCAATGTCGGTAAGTTCATGCTGAGATTTAGTGCCTTCGCCTGTGCCGCCGAAGAGGCGGTCGATTATTGAAAAGGTGATGGCAGGGTCTATTTCCAGAATGGCGTTACCTTTAAGGGGGTCCATATTGATGATGGCGAGCGTCGTCGGCGTCGGTATAGAACGAATAAATTCTTCATAGGTTAACTGATCTACGGAGGCGACATGCACATGCACCATACTTCGAAGCTGGGCGGAAAGCGATGTTGTTGTAAGACGGGCAAAAGTTTCATGCATAATCGAAACGGTGCGGATCTGTTCCTTGGAGAATTTATCGGGACGTTTAAAATCATAAATTTTAATTTTCCGGCTATCGGCGGCAGGCCTGAAATCCTCAGGCTCGGTATCCCCTGCATTTATCGCAGTTAATAGCTGGTCTATCTCATCCTGGGACAGAACTTCTGTCATAATATCTCCATAGTAAACATATCATGCTCTCTTGACAAGAGTATGTTAAAAACCGCAAGCGGTTTTAAAATTAATAATTTTCCATAACATCTAATCTGTTAAACAGAATTATCCTCGCCCTTGCGATATCAAGGAAGCGGGTATTTAAAACTTCGCGGATTTCGGCTTTTAGCTCTTCTTCTCTTTCAGGAGCAAGATCCGCGGCGTATTTTCCGGCAAAGTAGCGCCGTACAAAATCGCGGAGTTCGAATCTTCTGCTGGTAAACTCGGCGGCGGCGAGCTGGTCGCCGAGATCGTATCCGATGATCATTTCTACGGTAACATTGGAACTGACGGGGAAATCCCTTGTTCTTACCTGTATAGAGCCGATAGAGTCGTAAAAGTTATATTCCGGCCTCTTGCCTACATAAGGAGAGGAAGGGTCTGCGATTACGGTCTGAGACTTGCCGCCCTTATTCATAATGTTAACGGTAATAATTGTGACAGTGACTATGAACACTAACGCGCCGAGACCGATTGCCACAAACTTTAAGATAGTCGGAAGCATATTACCGAGACCGCCGCCCTTTTTCTTGGAGCCGCCGCCTGCTTCAGGAGCATCACCGCCCTCAATATCATCAAGTTCTACATCTGACATTCCAAAAACCTCCCCAATACAATTCTAACCGAAATTTACGTGAATTTACAGTTATTCCTATAGATCATCGGCGAAATTCCGGCGTATTTTAACGGTTTAAGCAGAAAAAAACAGCAAATAAAAACCGCTTTAACGGATTTGTCTGGAAATTAATGTGATTATGTTTCCCCATGGAGGATTTGCCTTCCAGTCGCAAGTATTAATATGATTTTGTTTCCCCAGGGAGGATTTGAACCCCCACAAGCAGATCCAGAGTCTGCCGTGCTACCATTACACAACCGGGGATTGTGTTCCATCATCGTAAAAAATACACGGAAAAAAGTCAAGTCTCGTTTACGCGCTTCAACTCTTCAGTGATCACGTTATAAATCCGATCGCACAGAGGTTTTTTTCGTTCATCAGGCGGTATGCAGGCGGTGTCTATCGGATCTAAAAAAGTAATTTTTACGTCCGCGCTGACGACGTAATTCTGTCTCTCGTATACCTTATAACTGCCGTCGATAGCGACAGGAACAATAACAACTCCCGCCTGAGTCGCGAGTTTTATGGAACCTACATGGAACGGAAGAACTTCGCCGCTCTTGGAGCGGGTTCCTTCAGGAAAGATAACCATACTACCGCCGGCTTTCAACTGCTGAACGCCTTTGTTAATTGTGCGAAGCGCGTTTTTTACGTTTTTACGGTCGATAAAATGACCGCCGAGCATAAAAATCCAAAGATTGAGAAACGGCACATATAAAAATTCTTTTTTTGCGATAAAACCAAAAGGTCTGCCGGTATAAGCGAGCATCATTACAATATCGAAATAACCCGAATGATTACTGACGAAACAAACGCCGCCCTTAGCCAGTATTTTTTCCCTGCCTTTTACCGTAATTTTTCCTCCAGGAATCGGAATTAACGAAAGAGCCCATGCCTGAGCGATACGGTAAACAATCAACCTCATCGATTTTTTAAATCCCAGCGCATAAAAAAAAAGTGAAACAAACGCAAAGGGGAGCAGTAAAATTAAAGCAAAGGTAAGATATCCAAAACCAAGAACTGTTTTTATCATAATATTTATTATCACTATAATTAAGCAAAAACGCAATATGTATTCGCGTGAGCTTTTAATCCTGCGTTTTCATGCGTTCAGGCTTACAGAGGCGCGTCTTGACTTTTATTGTGACTTGTTACACTATCAAAAAATGCCGATTCTTAATAAATTTACAGGCGCTGATATCGAAATCGCCCAGGCTGTGTACCCGGAACACGCTCTTCACATTAAAGATGTTGCAAAAAAAGCCGGGATTCCCGATGAATCAATCGAATATTACGGAAAATATAAAGCAAAAATAGATTTTCACTTCCTTTTGAATAATAAAAATAAAAAAGACGGTAAATTAATTCTTGTTACAGCAATAAATCCCACTCCCGCCGGCGAAGGCAAGACGACAACAACGGTCGGAGTCGCCGACAGCCTTGCGGCAATCGGAAAAAAAGCGATGGTCGCGTTAAGAGAGCCTTCGCTTGGACCGATTTTCGGCGTGAAGGGAGGCGCGGCAGGTGGAGGATGGGCGCAGGTAATCCCGATGGAAGACATCAACCTGCATTTTACCGGGGATTTTCACGCGATCGCGGCTGTAAACAATTTGTTAGCCGCCATGATAGACAACCATATTTATCAGGGGAACGAGCTTAATATTGATACGCGCAAGATTGTCTGGCGAAGATGCATGGATATGAACGACCGTCAACTGCGTTTTATCACAGACGGGCTTGGAGGAAAAGCTAACGGCTATCCCCGCGAGGACGGTTTTGATATTACCGCCGCTTCGGAAATTATGGCGATACTCTGCCTCGCCTCTGATATTGACGATTTAAAAGCGCGGCTTGGCAGAATTATAATCGGTTACACTCACGGCAAGCAGGCCGACGAGAAACCTGTCACGGCAGGACAGCTTAACGCCCACGGCGCGATGGCGGCGCTTTTGAAAGACGCTCTAAAACCGAATCTTGTTCAAACGCTCGAAGGAAATCCCGCGTTTATTCACGGCGGTCCGTTCGCCAATATCGCGCACGGATGCAATTCAATCATGGCGACACGTATGGCGCTCAAATGCGCGGATTATGTCGTCACGGAAGCCGGTTTTGGAGCAGACCTTGGAGCGGAGAAATTTCTGGATATTAAATGCCGCTTCGCGGATCTTAAACCTTCCGCTGTTATTATTGTCACAACGGTACGCGCGCTTAAATCCCACGGAGGGGTGAAAAAATCGGAACTGGAAAATGAAAACCTTGACGCGCTGGAAAAAGGAATGCCGAATCTTTTACAGCATGTTGAAAATATTACCAAAGTTTACAAACTTCCCGCGATAGTCGCGATTAACGCGTTCCCGAAGGACACGAGAGCGGAACTTGAGCTTGTAGAAAAAAAATGCGGCGAGTTAGGTGTAAAGGCGGCAATTTCTGAAGTCTGGGCGAAGGGCGGCGAAGGCGGGATTAAATTAGCGGAAGAAGTTGTCCGTTTATGCGAACAGCCTAATAATTTTGAATTTTCCTACGATGTCGGTTTATCGATAAACGAGAAAATTGAAGCAATCGCGAAAAAGATTTACAGAGCGGACAGCGTAGTTGTTCTGCAGAACGCGCAGAAAAAAATAAACCAGATAGAAAAAATGGGGCTTGATAAAGTGCCGATCTGCATGGCGAAAACACAGTACAGTTTCTCGGACGACGCGGCTCTTTTAGGAGCGCCAAGAGGATGGAAGCTGGAAGTAAGGGATGTGAAAATCTCCGCGGGCGCGGGATTTGTTGTGGTCTTCACCGGAGAAATCATGACAATGCCGGGATTGCCGCCTGTACCTTCCGCGGAGAAGATTGATATTGACAGTATGGGAAAAATTTCGGGGCTTTTCTAGCGTTTGCCTTGTATCAAAATCAGAGATTAAAAATAACGGCTGGCGCGGACACTGCCCGAGAATGTGATATATAACATAAAACTGAACGGATGACCATTTACAGAATCTCTGTAATAACAGCCGTCTTTGCTTCCAAGAGCTACGGGAACCGCAAAGTAGACTTCTAAATTTGAAAAGGGAGTCAGTCTTATGCCGGGGATAATGCTCGCGGAATTTTCATCTATGGAATAGCGGACTCTTAAGAAAAGGCGCGGATCAAGTCTAACCTTGAATCTATAAAGCAGATTTAACGCGAAACTGATTCCATGAGGAAGATTGGATGTTCCTTCATCTGTAAAATCTGTTTCACGGTGATAAAAAGCGGATCTGCCTTCTCCGTTATAAAAGAATTCTCCGTTAATATCAAACCTGTTATTAAACAAACTTTTAACAAAACCGAAATTAACGGCAAAAGAAAACGCGTTATCTGTATGCGTGTTAACCGCGGCTAACCATTCGTTGTAAAAGTCAGTTTTCCAAAGATTTGTTTTAACAGACAGAAAGGCGCGTAACGCCATTCCTTCCTGCCAGTAAATACCTAAATTAAAATCCGCCCAGTTAAACGCCAGATTGAATTTCCCGCCGTAACCAATATCATCAAGTTCGGGAAGTATCTGGTCTACAATGCGAACTCTGGTCATAGCAAGAAGCTGAAGACCGCCGACACCGATAGGTATGTCAAACTTTACAATGTACGACGGACCCGATCTGTCATTCCTGTCTGTGGAGAATACCGGGACACGCGTTAACAGGTTTGTAAACGCAAAGTTAGGTGAAATTCCCCAGCTGTGCTCATATTTACCGGCGCGAAGAAAAACATAATTTAAGAAATTATAATCAAAAAAGAAATCGCCAAGCGAAAAAATCGAAGAAGAAGGAATAGTAAAATTAATAACGCTAAGAACGCGAAACGATTCGCTGATTTGGGCGTTAATGCTCACGCTGCCTTCCATGTGGATTCCAATCGCCCATGAAAATTTCTGACTGCCGTCAAATTCCCAGGGGAGCATATTCCACCCTGGATTTATCGCGCCTCTGAAAGAAAACGCGCCTACAAACTCGACGCCGCGTTTTCTGATATCGCTCAATATGGATGAATCGTGTTCAAAAGACTGCGTTTCTTCCTGCTGTTCTTGTATCTCCTGTCCGTATTCATCTGTTAATAACTCGCCGAAGATGGAATCGATACCTTCTTTATCGATATTTAATAAATCCGTTTCCTGCGCGGAAACAAACGAAGCCGAAACCAGAAGCAGAAAGCAGATTATACGGTTTTTCAACGGTTAATGTTCTCCAGAAACACCTGGGAGAAAACCGAGTCGGCTATCTTGTTAAAAGAAGGTTTATTGATAATTATTTGCGTTCTTTCGTTTACAAACACGCCGTTTACATTTGAACCTAAAAGTTCGTCAATAAATAAAATCTGCTTGGGTACATAGCGCCTTCCGATGTAATAATAATCAGGAATCACGGTTGTTCTTAAAAGCTGTCCCGAGAGACTGAAATCTTCGGACTTGCGCAGAAGATTATCTTCGCTGATCCAAACTTTCATTTTGGGATATGTCACTTCGTTTGTAACAGCTTCCAGAGTTAAAAGGCGGCACTTAAATCTGCCTAATTGAACGTCTTCGCCTGATATTACCTTGTAATCCTGAGCCAGCGTAGATCGCGTAAAATCAGAGTTTCTGGCGTTTGTATTTTGAAAACGGCTGGTAGCGCTTGTCGAATTAAATTTCCGGCTTTCCGGGTCGTAGAACCACAGCGTGTTTTTCTCTCTTAAATACCCTTGCCCCCTTGAAATCGCGGGTTCCATTATGACAATTACATATTGTTCCTTTGAATCGCGCCTGAAAATACCGGCTACCGTAGTTGAACGTTGATTTCCGGGTTTATCCTGAACAATGACATATTCCGCCTGAAAATCCGTGTCCATATAACTTACAAGGGAATCGACCTTTACAAGCAAATCCTGATCGGAAGCGTAAAGCGTCTGTAAACAGGCAAAAGCGGTAAAAATAAAGACTAACTTTCTTATCATAACGGTTCTCCTGACAATAATGACGGCAGATTTTTGTTAGACGCGCGCTGCGCAGGGAAAAATGCCGCCAAAATTAAAATTAATAAAGTTAATACAATATTTAGAACAACCGTACCGGGTAAAAATAACGGCGTAAGCCTGCCATTTCTTAAAAATATTTCAAAACTCGGAAACCATGAAAACGATATAAAAGAGGCGGCAAAACTAAAAATAAAGGAAAGAAGGAACCCCGCCGCTATCGAAGCAACAGCGAGCATAAAAACCTCTGTCCACAGAACAAGTTTTAAATCGGCAGAGAAAAACCCGATAGATCTCATTACGCCTATTTCTCTTGTTCTTTCATGAAGAATAAGCCTGTATGTAACAGATGCGCTGAATAAAATTATTACCAGCATTAATCCGTATAAAAGATACGCCAGTAAATCCATCGCGTCCATTAAACTTGCAACTTCCGATAAATGCACCGGCAATGTATACAGAAATACTTTTGTTCCGTCCCAGGGAAAAGGCTCATCAAGTTCTTTACTCATTTCCTCCCTGTTAAAAACCAATGGGCCTGTCTGTATCCGGCTTTGCATCGCTTCCTGTAAAATATACCTGTTCTTGTTTGCGCGCGAAGGATTATCAAAGAAAAATCCCATAATGGAACAATCGTCATCATTAAATAACATTAAACGGTTAAGAGTTAACCTTGATATATAAACTTTAAAATAACCGAAGATTGAAGTATCCTGAACAATACCTCTTACATTAAACTGCTTTGTATTCTTCTGCCCCCAATTATTTGTTACTTCCAGAGTGACAACATCGCCTGTATTCGCGCCCAGCATATCGGCGACAGGAGAGGAAATAATAATGCTGTCTTCTCCCAAAACCGAAACATCAGCGGAAGAAAATTCAGACAGAAAGTTCATCTTGGAAAACAATTTAACTTCGTTCTCCCAATCGCATCCGATAACATATTTCTGAACAACAGACATTCCGTTAAAATACACAATACCGGATCTGTTAAAATAAGTTCTTTTAACGGTATGAACAGGCTTAATTCCAGACGCTTCAACCGCGTTTAAAACTGTTTTAATATCTTCGCTTCCGATGTAATGTGTAAATTTAATGTCATTATTATATCCGATAGCGACAATATCTCCGGCGTAATGCGATTGCGCCGAAAAATATACATTGTTATACATACTGTCTTTTGAAGAAGTAATGAATGTTACAATCGCAAAGCAGAAAACAAGAGCCGCAAGCAGGAACGCGTAACGTCGTTTGTACCGGCGTAAATATTTAAACCCAAGACCTGCAAGCAGTTTGAATCTTTCCATTATCCGCGCCTCACAGCTTCAACAGGTTCTATTTTTAGCGTTACCTGCACGGGATAAATCGATACGATTACGCCTAAAAAAATTGATAAAACAAACGACATGAGAGCCACATTGGGAATAAATATTAGATTTAAAGTATTTCCGCCGAGCAGAGAAGATATTAATTCATTCGGGATAATAAAACCTAAAGAGTTAACCCATCTTATAAACAGAGAACCTGAGAATATCCCAAGAATTCCTGCAATAGAGGATAAAAATATATTTTCGCAGAAAATTAAAGATTTAATATATAAATCTGACGCGCCGATGGCTCTAAGAGTGCCTATTTCTCTTGTCCTTCTAAAAACAGAAATTAATATTATATTTATAACGGTTATTACACCGGCAACGCATACAAGAAACATTCCTGCGTTAAATAAAATCTGAATTAGGCGCAATAATATTGTAGAAGTTCCCGCGGAACTGCGCCAGTCAACCGCAACGGCGTTATAATCCGCCAGTTTTTTATTTATCGATTTTATAAACGCTCTTGTTTTTGATTTATTCTCCAGATTTATGATGATAAAATTCCAGTCACCGCTTGAAATATCGATATCTTCCTGCGGTTTGGACTCTGAAAGCCATGTTTGCAAAAATTCGGCGGAGAAACCTTCCTGTTCAGGCTGAGTGTTTGAAGCCGGCATATCGGTATTAAAAATATCGTCGATATCCGTGGAAAATAAAAAATCGGCTTCTTCGCTAATTTCGATATCCGCCGATGACGCTACCTGAATGGAATTTAAAACCCTTACAGTCTGAGGATCTATAATGATAATTTCATTCATGAATAAACCGGGATTGTTGTAACTGTAGATGCCTACGATAGGAACCGCTCTGATTTTAAAACCTGAAACGCCGCCTGAGGTTAAAAGCAGCGAATCTCCAATCTGAGGATACACGCCGCTTTGATTTTTAATTTTATTGGCGCGATCCACGGTTATCATTGCGCCGTATTCGCCGCCATGCAAGAAACGTCCTTCGTTTAAAAAAATGCCGGGAAACATTGGAAAATATGAAGCAGCGTCTATTCCGCAAAGCAGCGCAGGCTCGCGCGTATTGTTCATATCAAGATATGATCTTCCCGATACTTGCGAGGTAAAATCCGTAATTTCTTTTTCTGTACGGATAATATCCAATATTGAATCATAATGCTGCAGTACGGGGATTTCAAAATAATTTTCGATAACGGGGGTGTTCGCGCCAAAAAGATTCATTGTAACATCGCCTTTTTTTTGTATAACAACATCTCCTGTAAGGCTTTCGTTAAATGATTTATATAAACTTATGTTAGATTTTTCTATAATAATATTTCCGACAAAAAAAATAAAACAGATAACAGCGATAAGCAGGGCGATAATCGAGCTGTTTTTAATATTTTTGTATATATTTCTAAGAGCCAGAAGAAAAGCCATTATTGCCGTTCCTGCTGTGATTTTACAGAGCCGTCCTGAAGAAAAATAATACGATCCGCCATTTTCCATATTCCGGGATCATGAGTGGAAAAAATAAAAGTTGTTTTTTCGTTTTTATTAATTTCTTTCATTAGACCTAAAACAATTTCGCCGTTTTTTGAATCCAGATTTGCGCTCGGCTCGTCAGCAAGAACAATCCTCGGTTTTGTTACAAGCGCGCGGGCGATCGCGACACGCTGCTGTTCTCCGCCGGATAATTCTGAAGGAACGTGATTCCATCTGTCTTTTAAACCGACTTCTTCCAGGAGATAATTAACCCTGTCGCGTCTTTCTGATTTATTATTTCCTTTTTTAGAAATAATCAACGGAAGCTCGACATTTTCGAAAACATTTAAAACCGGCAAAAGATTAAAAGATTGGAACACAAACCCAAGTAAATCCCTGCGAAGGCGCGCCAGCTCCTCCCGATTCTGTCCCTTTATCTCCTGATCGCAGATTGTTAAACTGCCTGAACTAAAACCGTCGATTAATCCTATAATGTTCAATAAAGTGGTTTTGCCGGAGCCGGAAGGACCTGCGACAGAGATAAATTCGCCCTCCGAAATATCCAGAGTAATACCCTTTAACGCGTGAACATTTAAATTACCCATAGGATAAGTTTTACAAATTTCTTTTAATGTAATAATCATGTTTTTCCTGTCTACAAGATTTATTTTACAGTTTTATCAAGCTTTTCCACAAGCGGTTTTATATGAGAGCTTTCGTTTATATCTGACACCAAGATGCCGTCCGGGCTTGCGGCGATAACAATATCTTTGGCGCCAAGAACTATAATCGGAATGTTTAACTCGTTTACGATGAATGTATTTCTGGTATGTTCGTGGATGACAGAACCGATAGTTGTAACCGGCATTTCGTCAGCCAGTGTGCGCCATGTTCCTATGTCTGTCCATTTGCCGTAAAAAGGAACAACAGCGGCGCGCTTTGCTTTTTCTACAACTTTATAATCAAAACTGATTTTTTCCAACTCGCCGTACTTTGCATACAATTCATTAAAATTCTCGAACCGGGTGTTTGCTCTTGCAATATCAAGAACATATTTAAGTTTAAACGCGAATACACCGGCGTTCCAATAAGCGTTTTCTTCTTCTATAAGTTTTGCCGCTTTTTCTTCTTCCGGTTTTTCGACAAAACGGGAAACATTAAACGCTCCCGTTTGAATTTCAGACGAAGGAACGATATATCCGTACTTTGATGTAGGTAAAAGCGGTTTAATACCTATCAAGGCAACATCCGCGGCGTTTGCGGCAATAAGTTTATCCATGCCTGTCAGCGTTCTAAAAAAACCGACCTCTGTGTACGGGTCGCAAGGCAGTACAATTATTGTTTCGTCCCCTTTTACATTATTTTCTGAAAAAAGATACGCGCAGGCAAGCGCAATAGCGGGGAATGTATCGCGGCGTTCTGGTTCCAGAACAATATTTACATTTTCTCCTAATTGGTTTTTGATGATTTCTACCTGAGCGGCATTAGTTCCAATCGTTATTTTCGCATCGGGCTGCGCCGCTCGAATTTGCGCGTAAACACGCTGTACCATCGACTGCTTGTTCCCGTTTTCGTCGGTTAACAGTTGTAAAAATTGCTTTGAACGCACATCGTTGGACAACGGCCAGAGGCGCTTGCCTGAACCGCCCGAGAGGAGGATTATTTGCATTTTTATTCCTTTACGAAGCTAATATCTTCTTTAATTAATTTATCCATTCTTATATTTAAATGTTAAACAATCTCTATGCCTTTCTTAACTTTTTCGATGTCGGCAAGCATCATCATTTTACACAATTCTTTAAAGTCTACCTTTGGTTTCCATCCAAGCTGTTTATGAGCTTTTTCGGGGTTTCCAAGAAGCAATTCAACTTCCGCAGGTCTGTAAAAAACAGGATTAACTTTTACAACTGTCTTATTTGTTTTTTTATCGATTCCGGTTTCATTTTCTTCTTTACCCTGCCAGTAAATATCAAACCCGCAGATTCTCCCGGCTTCTTCGACAAATTCACGTATTGAATGAGTTTCATTTGTGGCTATGACGTAAGTGTCAGGTTTATCCTGCTGAAGCATCAGCCACATCATTTGAACATAATCACCTGCAAAACCCCAGTCTCTTTTAGAATCCAGATTTCCAAGCTCCAGAGGCGCATCTGTTTTACCGCAAACAATATTGGCAAAATGAGCCGTTATTTTTCTTGTAACAAATTCTTTTCCGCGCATCGGGCTTTCATGGTTGAATAAAATACCGGAACACGCAAATACATTAAAACTTTCCCTGTAGTTAACACACATCCAGTGCGCCATAAGTTTTGCGACCCCGTAAGGAGAGCGCGGATAAAAAGGCGTTGTTTCTGTTTGGGGAATTTCCTGAACTTTTCCGAACATCTCCGAAGTAGAAGCCTGATAAAATTTTGTCTTTGGAGAAAACTCCCTTATGGCTTCCAGTATGTATAAAACCCCCATTCCATCGGACTGAGCTGTATAAATAGGCTCTTCCCATGAAGCGCTCACAAAACTTTGCGCGGCAAGATTATAAAATTCATCCGGCTGAAATTTTCTTAACAATCTGCATATATTTGAAAATTCCAATAAATCGAAATCCAGCATTTCAATTTTATTTAAAATTCCATGTTCTTTTAATTTTGAAAAAGTATCCGTAGCGCCTCTGCGAAACAAGCCTAATACCCTGTATCCTTTTTCCAATAGCATTTTGGCAAGATAACCGCCGTCCTGCCCTGTAACTCCCGAGATCATCGCTGTTTTCTTTGTTTCCATTTTCTTTCCTTTAGATTTAGTTTATAATTTTATATTAAATGTATCAAGTACATAATATGACTTATTGTTTCCAGTCATTTCTGCTCATAGCTTCTTTTTTAAATAAACCCAAAAATGTTCCCCATCCATAAACCCATAAAGTTATCCAGCATGTTAATTCTTTTTTAGTAATGCTATGGTTTTCTTTTATGATATTAAACGCTTTCTCCACAGTTTTGTTCTACGTTTTTTATTATTTTCATCGATCTATCTTATATAGTTATATGTTTTTTAAAATATTAGTAACAAGTTCCATTAATTCTAATGAGATTTTGACATAAACATTGAGTATAGAATCATAAAGTGGTTTATATTATATATAATAGATACGATGACCTTTAATTTTAAATGATTACTTTATAATTTTAAATCTATCTTCCATAATATTTATTATTAATTCTAACCTTTAATATTTTTAAAATACTGTACAGAATTATATTAAATAAAACATAATAAACTAATAAAAAATGTAATAAAAATATAAATCTCTTCTTTTTAATTACTAAAATAATTGAATCAATTATAACTTTTGGAAAAATAATACAATATATTAAAAATAAATATTTTTTTTTATTTAAATATTTATTATTTTTTGCTCTTGCTGTATATCCAGATATATTTTCATTAGGATTTATATTATTAATAATTCGAAATTTAATTTTTTTTAAATATGAAAATAATTCAACAGATGTATAATGATTTATATTATCATCATTTATAATACCAAAACAATTTGTTTTCGATATTATTTTTTCGAATTTAGTTGTTATAAAATCAGGATCATTAAAATTATTATAAAAATGCATTTTTAAATATTCCAAATCTAACATAGTGGTACCACTGTCACCAATGGGTACTAAATCATTCTTTCTGATAAAATAAATATTACCATACTTTGTTTTATTAATATATTTATACTTTTTTTCTAAACTTTCACATAAATTCTCTCCATCAAAATTATATATAAAATATGAGAATGGATCTCCAAAACTATTTACATATCTTGTAAGACCGGGATATCCTTTTGGCGTTTTTAAACCATTAGCTAATATTACTTTTACATTTTCATTATTTTTGAATAATAATATTCTATTCTTTAATTGACTATTATTAATAAATTCTTCATCTGCATCCATAAATATTATATATTTTCCATTACTATTTAATAATCCAATTTTTTTTGCTTCTTCAGGTACAATTTTTGGATTATTTAATACTCTGACATTATAATTTTTTATTATTTTCTTTGTGTCATCACTTGAACCTCCATCAATAACCAATATCTCAACTTCATCTTGATTTATATCTTGATTTCTAATAGAAACTAATGCTTTTTCAATTCTTTTCTCTTCATTAAGAGTTGGCATAATTATGGTTATTAAAATTTGTTTACTCATCTATATCATTCTTTTATAAGAATATTTTGTAATTCATTAACAATTATTTCACTTGGACTAATTCTCTCTTCTACTTCATTAATTTTATATTTTTCATAATTCTGAGCGAAAATATTTATATTATTAATATCTTTATTATACATAATTGCATTTTTTCCTATACCATCATCTCGTTCTGTTTTATTTCTTAAAATTAAACATGGTTTTCCCATATAATATAATTCTTCTTGATTACTACCACCATCAGTAATAACAAATTCACTCTTCTCTAATAATTTCATAAAATCAAAGTAATCAACTCTTTTAGTTTTAATTATATTAATATTATTATTAATTTCATCTAATAAATTATACTCTTTTAATTTTATCTCAGTTATCTCATGCAATATAATAACACATTTTATTTTATTAGATATTTTAATTATTTCATTTATTATTAATATAACAAATTCTTTCTTTGCTAAATTTTCTTGTCTATGCATAACAAATATAAAATAATTTTCATTATTAATAATATTTATTAATTCATTTTTTGAAATAATATTTTTACTATACCTTAAGCTATCTACAATAGTATTATATTCTGTATTAAATTTTTTTCCTTTTACTTTTTTTAAATTTTCATACGCCACTTGACTAGGTGCAAAATGAATTCTTGCGAATTTTGATGTTATTATTCTATCTAATTCTTCTGGAAACGGATTAAATATATCAAACGAACGTAATCCTGCTTCAATATGAGTTACTATCATTTTTAATTTATATCCTAATTTGGCACCTAAAACAGTTGAAACAGTATCACCATGAATAAGTAGAATCTGACCCACTATATTTTTTTCTTTTTTTAATATTTTTATCGAATATAAATACGTTTTCACTAGCCAAATAAATAATCCTAATGCTGATTTTTTAATTTTTTTTGTATCACTTAATATAATATCTAACTTACAGTTATTAACATATTTTAAAACACTGCTTTTTAATAAATCATTTTGACCTGTAGCTATAATTTTATAATTCATGTTTCTTTTTTTTATTAATAAAATTATAGGAAATATTTTAATAAGCTCTGCTTCTGTTCCTATAAAAATATATATACATTTGTTATTTTCTATATTCATATAAAACCTCTTTATTTATTATATTTATTATAATTGAAATACTATTAATAATTAAAACTATGAATGTTATTGATGCAAATATATATATAATATTTAAAATAGTATCATGAATAAAATATATAAAAATAAAACTAATTATACAACCAATTATAAGTGTATATGATAATAATTTTGCTTTATTTATTGCAATTACATAATTTGATAGTATAATAATAAAACTTACAGATATTGTCCATACACTAATAGGTAATATAAATACTGCCGATTCTATATATTTAATTCCAAAAAATATTCTTATTATATATTTAGAAAATATATTTAGAATAACGCCACATAAAATTGTTAAACTTCCACCATATAAAACAGTTTTTAATAATATTCTATTTGTATTTATTTTTTTTACCGCTGCTTCTGTTGCATAAGGAAACATAACAAGAACAATAGAACTTGAAATAAAAAATATTATTTTTCCTAAAAGACTAGATACGCTATATATACCTGTTTCTTCTTCAGAAAAATAATGTTTAATTAAAATAACATCTATATTTGTTAAAATATTAATACCAATATTCATTAAAAATGTTATCCAAATAAATTTAATAATATTTATATCATAAATAATATTTTCTCTAACTAATTCTATTTTATATTTTAAAAATATAAAACCAACAATAATTGCAATTATATTACCAAGTAATAATGATATTAACACTCCATTAATTCCCAAACCAATAATAACAAATATTATACTTCCAAATAATCTTGTTAGCCAAAATATAAGATTCACAATTCCTAACGCGATGAATAATTTTGTTCCTTGCAAACCTCCATTAATTACAGGGAGAATAAAACTTAATCCTGTAATCAAAATAATAATATTAACAAACCAAACATTATTAATATTTAAAAATAAAGAAAATAATCTAGATAATGATATACAAATTATTGTATATGATAAAGCAAATAATAATACATATATAATTATTTTGTTTAATAAAGCATTTACATTTTTATTTAATGTATTATATTCTGTTACATATTTAGAAACTATCATAATAATAGCTAACGATGGCATCGTTAAAAGTGCATAAAATGAGAATAATGTATTAATTAATCCAAATTGCGATACATCTAACATTCTTCCCATAATTATTTGAAATAAATAATTTATAATATTTACAGTTATTGTAAAGAAAAAAATAATAATACTGTTCTTTTCAAATTCTTTCATTATAAACATTTTATTAAAAGTAATTATTATTACTTATTTTTTTTATATTCATTGTTTTATTATAATCATTATAATTTAAAATATATGTTGGTTTATCAAATAATAATGTATCTTTATTATTTGTAAAATTATATTTATTTAAATTATTTTTAGGTAATACATCATTAAAAGCATACATTGAATAATGTATTCCAATAAAATCAGGTAAATAAATATCAGCCCCATTCTCTATAATATTAAAATATTTGCTTGATAGCATTTTATCTATCGCTTTATATTTTTTTAATCTATAATCAAATTGTTCAGCATAATATCTATTACTAACATCTGTAAATAAACTTCCAAAAAAGAAGATAATTATTACAATAATAAAAAATATATTATTATATTTAAATTTAACAAATATAAATACACAAAAAAATGATAAAAATACAGAAATAAAAAAATAACTATAATAAGAAGGTAAATGGGTATATACTCCATGATTTCTAGCCCAATCAACATGCAACGGCGTAACAGAAATAAGCAAAACAGGCAAAATAATACCTAAAACTGCTAACCATATTATTATATTAATATTATCTATTTTACATTTATTAATTTTTTTAAAAATAATAATTATAAATACTGATGCTATTATTGCTTTTAATACAGAAATAAAATTAATATATTCTAATACATTTATATTACTAAATATTCTTATAAAAGTAAATAACGGAAATGAACCTATTGTGTACATAATTAACGCATACAAGGAATCTCCTACACTTGAAATCTTCAATTCAGCACCAGGATATATATTTTCTGCTTTAAAACGAACAATGAAATAAATAACTAGATAAACACTCATTAAAATAATATGTAATATTAAATCTTTAAACGAATTAATAATTGATTTTAAAATATTATTATTTTTATAATAATGAATTACACTGATTAAAAATAACATTATAGAAAATATAATAAATGCTTCATATAAAAGAGTTGGAATTAATAAAAATATACTACTCCATATTAAATTACATTTTTTTTCATTTTTGTAATATGAAATTAATTTTTCTATGGATAAAAATATAAAACCTATATACAACTGCGCACCAGGAAAAGAAATAAATCCATTATGCTGCATATTTATTTGTGCAAAAGAAAAAAATACAAATACAACCATTAACGCAATCGTTTTATTAATATGTTTAAAAATTAAATACCATAAGGAAATAACACTGAATAATATATAAATATTAAATATAACTTTATAAAAAATAATATTATTAAATAAATAAGTAAAAACAGCAGGAAAATAACTTATAAATTGAAATATTCTACCATATTTTATTGATATTGATATACTTCTTAAAAGATTTTGAATAAATCCATAACGCCGAAAAAGAATATAAAATTGAATATCATCATGCGTTGCAAGTACAATATTTCTTATAATTATAAAAAAAACAAAAGCAGAAAATATCGTGCCAAAATAAAAGAATTTATTACTTTTAATATCATCACAAAGTTCATTAATAAAATTATTATTTAATAATTTAATTTTCATTTCTATTTCCTCTAATATATATTTGTTTCATCTATAATGAATAAAGGTCTTTTTTTGGATTCTATATATATTCTTGCTGTATATTCTCCAAGAATACCCAGACAAATAAGAATTGTACCGCCAATAATCAAAAGACCGCTCATAAGCGAAGGATAACCGAAAGCGGTACCTGCGCTTTTTGATAAAATTGTTCCTATTATAATTTTAATACCATAAATGAACCCTAATAATGATACAACTATTCCAAACACAAGGGAGATTCTGAGAGGTACAACAGAGAATGAAATAATACCGTCAAATGCGTATTTAAAAAGTTTAAAAGTATTAAATTTACTTTTTCCGGCGGGTCTGTCTACATTTTCATGAGGAAACCATTTTGTTTTAAAGCCTACCCAGCTAAAAATGCCTTTGGAAAAACGAAAATATTCAGGCATATTCAATATACTTTCTACAACTATCCGCTTCATTACTCTAAAATCCTGAGCGCCTTCTTTTATTTTTACATCAGCCAATTTATTTATTACATTATAGAATTTTCGTGAGAAAAAACTTTTAAAAACCGCTTCTCCGGTACGATCTATTCTTCTTGCCGCCGCGACATCATATCCTTCATTATCCAGAGCATTTATCATTTCAGGAATCATGGAAGGCGGATGCTGAAGATCCGAATCAAGTATACAGATATAATCTCCTTTTGAATATTTCATACCAGCGAACATTGCGGCTTCTTTACCGAAATTTCTGGAAAATGAAACATATTTAACTCTTTTATCATTTTCTGTTAATTTTACAATTTCTATAAGTGTTTTATCTTTGCTTCCGTCATTTACAAATATTATTTCCATTTCTTCATTTTCGCCTAATATCTTAACAATCTCATTATACATTAAATCGATTGTTTCTTCTTCATTGTAACATGGAATTATTAAACTTAATTTCATTTTATTAATTGCTCCTTTTTAAATATCACAACACGCATATTCAATTGCTTCACATAGTTTCTTAATTACTTTATCCCATGTATAATTATTACTAATATATTCCACCGCTTTTTCCCGCATCTCTTTATTACTATCTTCTGAAGATAATAATTCATGGGCAGCATTAATAAATTCTTCCTGATTGGTGTAATAATAACCTGTTTTACTTTTAACAATATGCCCTTTTAATACTTCACATTCACCATTAACCAATGCAGGTACGCCTAAAGCTAAACCTTCAAGTAATGCTATACAAAGGCTTTCATATTTTGACGACGATATCATAATTTCCGCACCGGCTATACCATTAAACTTATCCTGCTCATTTACAAAACCGACAGGAACAATATCGTCTCTTTTGGGAATCTCCAACGGTCCGCTTCCTATTAATACCAGTTGTATTTCTGACGGATACAGCTTTTTATATTCATCAAAATACTCTATTAAATTAGCCACGCCTTTTGATTCATCAAGTCTTCCCAGATAAACAATATACTTTCCCTTAATATTGTAACGTTTTTTGAAATCATCAGGATTAACTGCTTTTGGCACTTCTATTCCGGCGCCTGTTATATTCCATTTTATATATTGATTTCCAAACAGATTATGTACAAAGTCTTTTTCTTCATCTGTTAAAAAACATATAAATTTGGGTATACAAAATATATTTTTATATAATTTGAATTTAATCCACGGCTCATCATGCGCAGTAGGTACAATAAGCGATTTGTATGCTACCAGAGGCAGTCCATATACAAAAGGATAATAAAGATAGGTCATAAAAATAAACGCATTATAATTATGTTGATTTTCACTTATATATGACAACAGCTCAGGGCAATAAGGTCCTTGATAACTAATCCAGTTATTATCATCTTTTAATTCAGTCGGTTCGTTTGAATTAATTTTATCCAATTGTTTGCTTATTAGTAATTCAAATTCATTTTTTTTCTTTTGATTATATGTTTTAAATCTATTTACTTTTATATCATCAATAATTGTTATACCTTCAGGATAATAATTATCCCATGTAATATAATCAAAACATGTTGTTGTAAGAACATCAACATCATAATATTCTTTTAATTTTACCGCGTACTGCATAGTAAGGCTCTCCGAACCTCCGACTATTTCTTTTCCGTAACGTTGAACAACAATAGCTATTTTTTTCATTTATTCTTCCATAACGTGATTAATTATATCAAGTATTTGTTTAAATATTTTTAATTCGTCAAAATCTTTAAGTCTTTCTCTTTGTTTTTCTATAATTTCCTGTTTAATATTATTATCATTAGTAATACAGTTAATAATTTTTGAAACTAATACCGGATTTTTATCATCTATTAATATTCCGCTTCCGTTTAATGTATATGGTATAGCGGTGCTGTTATAGGCGATAATCGGAACATCAAATATCATTGCTTCTACCAACGGCACACAGAATCCTTCATGTTCGCTCATACATAAAAATATATCCGCTATACAATAAAATCCTAAAATCTCTAAAAATGGTATTTTTCCTGTAAATATTACATCTTTTAATTCATTTTCTTTTATATAATCTTTTAAAATTTCAATATATACTTCGCCTATCGACGAACCAATTAAAATTAATCTTGATTTGTCGTTTACATGTTTTTTATAATAAGCAAACGCTCTAATAATATCTTCATGTTTTTTATTAGGAGTGATTCTTCCGACAAATAATATATTTGTATAACCGTCTTTATATTTTTCTATTATATTTTTATCGGGTAATTGTTTGTAATCATTAAAATTAATATATACCGGAACTACAGTTATTTTTTTTTCATCATATCCTAAATTAACAAGATCATTTTTATTAAATTCACTATCTGCAATACACCAATTAAAACTTTTATTCAGACTTTGGATATCCAAGATTGATTTATATTGATGTTGGCACAATTCAGGTAAATATTGTTTAAAATATCTTCCGGGTGTTGTGTTATGATAAATTACTATTTTTTTGCAATTTATTTTTTTTATGCATATATTGATTTCAGTCGTTTCACATAAATGATAAATAATAATATCATTTTTATTTAATTTTGGAAGTTTTTTAAATATAAAAACATCTTTTTTTAATTCTTTTTCAATATTTATAGCATATATTCTTGAATTTATTCCGGCAGATTTAAATGTATGATCTAACAGGAGAGCATTATTACTCATTGCATCTCCGCGTATAATAGTAACAATTATTTGAAATATTCTTATTTTTTTTTCTTTAATTTTTTTAATATTCTCGTAAAAATCATTCATAAATAAACTATCCGAGCATGCATTATTATCATATATTTTTATATTTTCTTAATAATTTCCATTAATTTATTAAAGACATTCTCACTGTTGAAAGTTTCAAGCTGCTCTCTCTGTTTGTTAATTATTTCATTTTTAATATTATCATTTGAAACAATACGATCAATAATTTTTGAAATTAACACAGGATTTTTTTCATCAACAAGAATACCGCTTCCGTTTAATATATATGGTATAACAGTGCTGTCATATGCAATAATTGGAATATTAAACATCATAGCCTCAACCATCGGGATACAAAAACCTTCATGCTCACTCATACATAAGAAAATATCTGCAATACTGTAGTAGGATAATAGCTCTGTAAAAAATATTTTTTCTGTAAATACTACATCATCTAAATCAAGTTCACTAACATATTCTTTTAATATCTTAATATATTTACTTCCGGCAGGTGATCCAATTAATATTAATCTTGATTTTGAGTTTATGTATTTTTTATAATATGCATAAGCTCTTATTATATCTTCCTGTTTTTTATTAGGTACAATTTGACCAACGAAAATAATATTTATATAATCGTCATTGTATTTATTAATTATATTAACATCACATTGTTCTTTATAAGAAGTAAAGTCAAATAGTAATGGAATTACTGAAATTTTATCAGCGTTATATCCTAATCTTATTAAATCTTGTTTATTAAATTCACTGTCTGCAATACACCAATCAAAATTATTATTAAGACTTTGAATATCTAAAACTGATTCATATTGCTGTTGACATAATTCAGGAAAATATTGATAAAAAAAATGCGCCGGCGTAGTATTATGATAAATTGCAATCTTTTTACATTTTTCTATTTTGACATCTTCGGTTATACTGCTTTTTTGACAAATGTGGTATATAACAATGTCATCTTCCTTCAAATTCGGATGATTTCTATAATAATCACAATTATTATTTTGCAGTTTTTCGTTTATATCTATTACAAATATTTCTGATTCCATACCGGCATTTTTTAATTTTTTATCAAAAAAAGATACATAATTGCCAATTACATTATCATATGAATTTAATGATGGAACCACTTGATAAATTGTCATTTTTTTATTCTCATTATTAAAATTGATTTATTCTTTATTTAATATTTTTTTTAATTCATTTATTTCTTCATCTTTTTTTATAAGCGCATATTGTAATAATTCCAATGTTTTAACTAAATGAGAGTTAAAATTATTTTGATCGGAAACCATCGGTTCTACATAAAATTTAATTAATTTACGTAATATTTTTTTTACAAGCACAACTAATGGACCAAATAAATTTCTATTACTATATAAAGGTCTATTAGCTGTAATATATAAATGTGTTCTTAAAAAATAATATTCTCTGGATATTCTTTTATAAATATCAGTTATATTATCCGTATTTGCTTCTATCTTACTGGGCAAGAATACCATCTGTTCCATATGCGGAATATCATTTTTTAATTGTTCGCGTTCTATTTCACGATATGCCTCTTCTACAATATCTATTCCATTGTAAACATTATTCATTTATGTCTCCTTTTAAATAAGTCTTTCATTATCATCAAGTATTTTAATCATTGTTAACCACTTGGTTTTACTGATGAAAACACATATATTTTTCTACCGTAATCTTCTTAAGCTCCATTTTTTAATATATTATATTGTAATACAAATAACACCTGCAAGAATTAATACAACGCCTATAATTTTTTTAATATCAATTTTTTCTTTAAGAAAGAGTCCTGCAATTATCATAGTCCAGATGTATGTTATGCTTCCAAAAGGGACAACTACTGAATATGGTAATTTTTGAAGAATCCAAATATTTAAACATGCTGCAATAATATATAAAAAACCGCCGATATAAAAATGTTTATTATTAATAATACTTAAAATAGTATTATCGTTTGTAGATTTTTTTAAAAAAAAACTTGCGAAAGACGCTACAAAAGTCATTGTAATCATTAATAAATAGTAGATTATCATTTACTGCTTGTTCCTATTACAATAACTCCGCTTACTATAAGAATAATTCCAACTATACTTATTGTCGGAATTTTTTCATTAAGTATAAAAACAGCAAGAAAGGCAGCAAAGACATAACTCATGCTGTTTATTGGTTGTAAAACTGATAATTCACCAAATCGATATGCAAATATCATTGATATTGCACCTGATATATATATTGCAAAACCACCTATTAAATAAGATATATCATACTCAAGCATTAACTTCCAAACCAGTTGACCAAGACAAAGGCATAATGCGCTTAGTAACATTAATGGTATTGCTAAATGATATCTATTCATATATATTACAAGATATTTATTTTTCAGGCAGATTTATACGTCGTTCTTCTATTACTAATGGTCTTCTCATAACCCTAGTATTTATACTTAGTACATATTCTCCAAGAAATCCAATGAAAAATAATTGAACTGAACCAAGAACAAATACACCTACTCCAATAGCTGCTACACCCATTGGGAAAGCATCCCAATTTAATATTTTAATAACCAAAGTAGAAATTGCTATTATTATGCTTATACCAGATAAAATAAAACCTAAGATCGTTGCAAAACGTAAAATTGTTTTAGTATATGATGTAATACCTAACATACCAAAATCATATAACACTTTAACATTTGCAGTTGTTTTACCACGCTCTCTTTTATTTTGTAAATAATGTACTCTTTTCATTTTAAAACCTAATTCTGAAACAATTCCCCTCAGATATGGAATAGGATCATTTAACTCTTTTAGCACATTCAAAAAAAGACGATCCAGTAATTCAAAATCGGAAAAATGTTCAATTTGTTCTACATCTGATATTTTTTTCATAGTACGATAGTAGCAGGTTCTTAGAAAAAACATGATAGGATTTTCTTTACTCTTTTCTTTAACGCCGATAACAACTTTATAACCATTTTCCCATTCTTTAACAAAATCAGGAATAACAGATGGAGGATTCTGTAAATCAGCATGCATTAATATTGCACAATCTCCCGTTGCATTTATTAAACCGTAATAATGTGAACGCATTTGACCAAAATTTCTTGCATTAAAAATAGCGCATACTCTAATATCTTTTTTACATAATGATTCAATTAATACTCTAGTTGCATCTGTAGAATCATTGTCAATAAAAAGTATTTCATATTCGTATTGATTCAATTTTTCCTGCATAACCGCAGTAATTTCCTCATATGCCGGAATAATATTAGGTTCTTCATTATACGTTGGTACTACAATACTTATTTTTTTCATTTTAATCCTCACATAAAATAATTTATTATCAAAAATTATCTCCTAATTAATATATATTAACAGGTAGATGAATTTCATTCGGATGCCAGTGATTACCATCTTGATAAAATAAAATTTGTAATGTATACTTCCCTTTCTCTATAGGCACATAACGAATTGGAATTGTTACAGAAAAAGGTTCATCTTTCATAACTATAAATTCAATTGGATAATTTGCATGCGATGTTACTCTAACACCTGCATCATCTATGAATACAAGGCTAAAACCTGTATTGCAATTGTGATTAATCGGCGGATCCAATATAACTTGATCAGAAAAGTGTACAAATTCCATATTGAGCTGATATGGATTAATATACTCTATTCCTGTTGATACCTGAAGAGAGACAGGCGCATTTTTAATATTAAGGTTAAAATTAAAACTATTCCAATCAATTAATACAGGTTCTGTATTAATTAGAGATAATTCATTTGGTTTACTATATAAATATAAATTATCCCCCCCCCCCCCCATCATTTATATATAATTTTTGTTGATTTTCATGTTTATAATTAGATAAAAAATTAGATAAAAATAATATATCTTTTTCTCTATATAATATTTTATCTATTGTATCGTCTAATTTTAATATAATGTCTGGTGTACGAATTGAAGACATATCCGCTTTGCTTAATTTTGAGTAAAAATAATTATCGTTTGGATTACGAGTGATGTATTGTGGTATATAATCCAATAAAATACCGCTACGTGTACTTGAAAATGATTGTATAATATGGTGCGAAACATTCGGTCTGTTTGCTTTAAAAATATACTGATACTGAGCTGCCATTCTTACCGCCACCGTGACAGCACATAAAGTACAAAAAGCAACTATAAATATTTTTGTTTTTTGGTTTTCTTTATTCTGATAAATATCATAAATTAATTTAATAAAAAATATCATAAGAATAACTAAAGGAGCTAAAGAACCTCTTAGCATAAATTGACTTTTGATAAGAACAAATCTATTTATCAATAAAGAAATAATTGATGCATAATATAGAGGATTTTTATAATTTACTTTAAATAATAATATACCTACTGCTCCAAATTCCAAGAAAGAATATAGAAGAAAAGGAATAATATTTTCTAAAGTTAAAAAATAATCTAATAATATTGCAGACCGAGAATTTGCAAGATAGAAATAATAAAAAAATATTAATAAGACTAAAAATATTATATTTTGTACAGATATACAATCTTTAAATAATTGCTTTATTTTATCCTTATAATTGTTTATAACTTGTACAATCATCAATGGTACAAGACCTATCAGGGGAATAGGAGAAGTAGATAAAAGGGACAAACCAATCATTGCGTATAAACGACAATTTTTTGCACATAAAAATAAAATTACTGCTAAAATGGCAGGAGTAGTTTGATTAAATGCATAAGCAGTTGCAATCCAAATACCGTTAAAGGTATAAAAAGGATTAGCCCATTCCAGAAGGAGAACCCCACTCGGCAAACTACCAGTTGTTGTAAATCGTAAAATTGCTGAAATAATATGAATACCTGTAAAACCAAAGAGCAAGAAAGGAATCCATATTAGAAATTTTTGTTTATTTTGTTCAGACTTGATTTTAATGAATATTAATAAAACTATAAGAAAGAAAAATATGACCGTTTGTACATATAGAAAAGATTTTGCAACATGCCATGTTAGAGCATTATTTAAAAATAAATTAAATATTTTTCCAATCAATGATGGAAGCAACCAATAGCCAAAATAATAAGTTAAAGCGCAATTTGTATCATCATATATTACCGGCCAACTTTTAAAAATTAGATCATAAAAAATAGGATTTCGTCCTGCTTGATCAAAACTTTCCGGGAAAAATCCACCAATTCCTGTTGTTAAAATAAAAATCGCAGTAAAAATAAAAGATAGATATATATATCGTTTATTAATTATAAGTTCACCTACATAGAAATAATTCTCAATTTTTTTTATTGTAAGATAAAAAGCAAAAATAATTATTATAGCTAAAGGAATTGCAAAATATAATTTAAGATAAAACAGAATAAAAAGAAAATTGGGACAAATTAAAGCAATTATTGCGCATGTATATATACTTTTATATTGTATTTTAATGTAAATAGTATCTTGTAAATATTTATTATATAATTTCTTTATAAACATCAAAAGCTCGTACAATCGCATCATCCATATTATAATATTTATAATCTGCTAAACGTCCGCATAAATATAAATTATTTATATCTTGTAATTCCTTCAGATAAAGTTGATGTAAAAGGAAATTTGCATCTGTCGGAATGGGATAATAAGGTTCATTTGATTCGTTATATGGCAAAGGATATTCTAATGCAACAACAGTAACTCCGTCAACTTCTTGTGGAGGTAATTTTTTGTATTCAGTAATCCTTGTATAGCCTTCTGCTTTTGGATATGCCACGACAGGCGCATCCTGAAAACTATTAATTTTTACTGTTTGATATTCAAATCGCAAAGAGCGATAAGGTAAATAACCATGTTTATAATTTAATAATTCATCAATCGCACCAGTATAAATCACAGGAATTCCATCTGGATAATCTTTTAAAATTAATTTTTTTGAATTAATATCAATTTTTATAATAGAAATAGCGTCTGAGTTTAATATAACAGTTATATTTGGATGATCAAGAAGTTTAGAAAAGAAATTTGTAAATCCGCCTTTTGGCATTATCTGATATATATCATCAAAATACGCATCCTGATAAGATAAAAGTACAGGCACTCGTTTTAATACATTAATATCTATTTCTTCAGGCGGAATACCCCATTGTTTTGATGTGTACGGACGATAATCTATCTCGAACAGCATTTCGGCATACGATTTAATTATCGGATTTTCACATTCCAGCATTTCTACTATAGTTACTTTTTTTCTTTCAGAATAATAATTATTTAACTCCTGTTTTATTTTTTCAGCTTCATCTTTCGGATACATCATGTCTATTGCTTTAAAATTAAATGGAGAAGGTACAATGACTCCATCCATATCTACCATGCAACGTAATTTAAATGGCTCCCACTCGCCATATTGAATTAACCATGAATATACATCATGTCTATTAGTATGAAAGATATGAGGACCGTATTTTTGATAAAGAATATTATTTGAATCAAGTTCATCGTACATATTTCCAGCAATATGATTACGACGCTCAAGAATTACAACTTTTTTATTATGTTCTTCAGCCAGTCTTCTTGCAATTACACTTCCGCAAAATCCGCTTCCAACAATTATACAATCACACATTATTTTTCACTTATTATTATCTCTAAAGTAATTAATTACATTTATTATACCATCTTCAAATGAATATTTTGGGTAAAAACCAGTATCCATTTTTAATTCATCAATATTGAATATTGAGTTCTCGGCAAAACCATCTTTATATTGTATTTCACCAACTCCTAAAGGAAGAGATGGATCTATATTATCTCGAATTACCGTGATATAATCCTTTAAAACACGCGCATCTCCGTTTGCAATTGCATAATTTTTTCCTGCATGTCCATATAACCCAATCAAATAAAGAGCATTAATAAAGTCATCAATGTATATATAATCCCATATTTGTTCAAGTGGAGTAAATGAAGGTTTATCACCTTTTAATAACATTTTTATTGCATATGATAATACATTATTATCATCGCGACCAGGTCCATAAAGGCTCGTAACTGTAGTCCATATTAAATTCATTTTATTCTGTTCAGCTAATGTTTTGCAAATAATAAATGCAGCGTGTTTTACTGCACCGTATGCCTCTATTGGACTCGGTTGATTGTACCCATTAATTGGTTCGTTGCTTTTAATATATTGCGAAGCAGAACCAAGCATTATTATTTTTTTTACTCTTTTTATAAAAGCCATATTGATAATATTTATACATAAATTTAGATTACTAATCTGCAAATTATAATCATTACGTAAATCCGCTTTTACACCGCGCCATGCAAGATGATAAAGCACATCTGTATCAAAAGGAATATCATTCAAAATGCTATTTAAATTATTTAGATCTGCTCCAAGAAATGATACTCCCTTACGAGAAATAAATTCTTTATCTGTCTCAGGTAAATCAATAGCAGTCACAGTTACACCACAATCCAGTAACTTTTTAGTTAATATATTACCAATGAAACCATTAGCACCTGTAATTATTGCATTTCTCATAATAATTATTTAAAATATTCTATAATTTGCCTGTCTATACATTCTTGTTTTTCTTCATTTTTACCAATTTTTGCAAATTCCACAGCTTTTTCAACCGCTGTTTTAATATTCCAATATGGTTTCCAGCCTAAAACAATTTTTGATTTCGAGCAGTCGAGTTTTAAAAAGTTTGATTCGTGCGGCCCGTCGTCTCCCTGGACTCTCCATGCAGCGTCACTTCCCCATGTTTCACAGAAAATTTCTGCAAGTTTTCCTGTACTAACGCAGCTATCATCATCCGGTCCAAAATTGTAAGCGCCTTCAATTTCCTTATTATCGTATTGTTTTTGTGCTAAAAGTAAATAGCCGGAAAGACATTCCAACACATGCTGATACGGACGAACTGAATCAGGATTTCTTACTATAATCTCACTACCCTTCTCGACCGCTCTTATACAATCAGGGATTATTCTATCTTCGGAATAATCACCGCCGCCAATTACATTACCTGAACGAGCAGTAGAAATAGATGGTGATTCTGAACTATAAAAAAATGAATTACGATAACTATAAGTAACTAACTCGCTACATGATTTACTGTTTGAGTATGGGTCAAAGCCACAAAGATTTTCGTTTTCACGGTATCCCCAATGCCATTCTTTATTTTCGTATACTTTATCTGTAGTAATATTAACGAATGACTTTACAGAAGACGTTAAACGCAATGCTTCCAGTATATTTACTGTTCCTATAACATTTGTCTCATAAGTATCAGCAGGTTCGCGATACGATAACCGCACAAGAGGTTGAGCCGCCATGTGGAAAATTATATCAGGTTTTGTATTCTGTACTGTTTTAATAAGGAGATCGCGATTTCTTATATCGCCAATAATTGAGTGTATTTCTTCTTCTGTATTTGTAATTTTAAAAAGAGACGGCGTTGTATGCGGCTCAAGAGCAAAACCAGATACTTTTGCTCCCGCCTGCAGAAGAATCCTGCAAAGCCATGCGCCTTTAAAACCTGTGTGACCTGTTATAAATACATTTTTATTTTTATAAAAATATAACATTATTTCAGCCACATAGCCCAGGGACATTGTTCTGATGTCCACATCTCTGTTAAATCATTTTTATCTTTTAGGGTATCCATCGCGCGCCAGAAGCCTGTATGTTTATACGCGTTTAACTGTCCTTGTTCAGCTAATGTTTCTAAAGGTTTTCTTTCCAGAATTGTTTTATTGCCGTCGTTAAGATAATCAAAAACATTATGTTCCATAATAAAAAAACCGCCGTTAATCCATGCGTTATCACCCTCCGGTTTTTCTTTAAAAGAAACGATAGTACCGTCTTCCTCTATATCCAACGCTCCGAAACGTCCGCTCGGCTGTACAGACGTTAATGTTGCGTATTTCTTAGAAGCCTCATGTGATTTAATTAATTCAGGAATATTTATATCGCTAACTCCGTCGCCGTAAGTAAGCATAAATCGCTCTTTACCTATAATCTCTTTTGCGGCAAGCAAACGACCGCCTGTCATAGTTTCAAAACCGGTATACAGCATTGTTACTTTCCATGGTTCTGTTCTGTGATTGTGCAGTTCTATAGAGTTGTTTGACAAATCAACTGTTATATCTGAATAACGCGTATAATAATTAATAAAGTAATCTTTTATAATATGGGATTTATATCCTGTAAGAATGATAAAATTGTTATATCCCCAATGCGAATAAATTTTCATAATGTGCCATAAGATCGGTCTTCCGCCTATTTCAACCATAGGCTTGGGGAGGAAAACAGTTTCTTCGGAGAGGCGTGTGCCAAGACCGCCGGCAAGGATTATTACTTTCATATTAACACTTCTGTCCTCTCATGTTTTATCTCCCATATCTTTATGGTGTTATTTTGATCGGCTGTTTTTGTAAAACTTATCTGCATATTCAAACGTTTCATGTTGAAGTTTATTTATTAAATTCTAAAAAAAATGATGAATCAGTATCATTTCTTATTTTTGATAATTCAGGTCCAATTGCAAATTTATATTTTTTATTTTCATTGTCATATTTCGTAGGAGATGATGTTTTATTAAATATTATTTGACCAATCCGCATTCCGGGATATAACTTTATCGGTACATTTGAAACATTTGATAATTCAAGTGTAATACATCCTTTAAAACCTGGCTCTACATAAACAGCCGTAGCAATCATTAACCCAATCCTTGCCCATGAAGATCGTCCTTCAATGGTTGCTAACACATCATCAGGCAAAGAAATAAATTCGAATGTACTTCCAAGTACCATTGTATGAGGATGAAGAATAAAATCATATCCAAAAGGCACAACAAATTCATCCTGATATTGTTTTTGAGAATATCTATTATTTAAATCAAATGAATCTATATGCTGTGTCTTAAATATAATAAATTGATTAGATAACCTGCAATCTACTCCTATTTGATTTACTTGTGTTTCCTTATTTAATAATGGCGTAACAATAATACTATCTTTTTCATATGTATTTAAGATTGGTAATAATTCATTTTTTGATATTATACTCATTTAGAGTCCTTATCTTTATATTTTTTATTAATGAAACTTGAATGAAGAGATTTTAACAATAAACGCATTAATATCTGATAGTTAACCACATATTCATCTCCAATATATTTATCATTAATTTTCTTAAAATATATCCATCCAGTAAATATAATTTGCATTATTTCAATAGGTTCGTAACTTAATTCATTAATTGGAAGACTTTTCCCCAGATTATCAAATAATCTATGAGTATTATTATACTTTAAATAATTTTTACTAATTGATTTTTTAATTTTCTTAACAATATCCGGTAATGAAGATACAAATAACTCTAGTTCCATTTTTCTTTCTGAGTTGTACGATAATAAATCATCCTCTTTATTTAAATAATCATTTATTTCATCAATAATCTTCTTTAAATATTTTGAACACTCTGTTTCTTCTGCAAGCAAATTATTAACATCTGTATCATTTTTAAAGAGATAATCCATTAAAATTCTAATTCTATATTTTGTCGAAGGATAATATCTATTTTCTTTTGAAGGCAACATCTGCTTAGATTCAAATTCTGAAAGATCAAATAAAGAAAATATCATCGATGGACCGAATAAAAAATAACCATATATATCAGAAATAATTTCTCTGTATATTCCATTTAATATTTTCATACCTTCTTCTGTAGAATTATACGAATCTATAAAATTTTCAGGAGAAAGATTATCATAATATTTTTTTAAAACTTTATTTTGCTCTTCTTTAAAATGACAATAATCTTTCTGCTCCCATTTTTTATGATAAAAATGTCCTATCTCATGACCAATAATTGAATTTAACAATACATTTGTTTTTTCTAAAAACGGAAACGAGAAAATATGAATTTTCTCGTTTGTAAATATTGTATTAATATTTCCACTATCATCGGGGAAAAATATATACAATGTCTCTTTTAAATAAGAAATTAAATCTTCAGTAATTACGGAATAATTAAAATGCCATTGGGGACGAAATAACAGCCAACAATCAGAACCTAATTCATTTTTAAGTATCTCATCTATATTTGAAATAAGACTCCATGGAATATTTTTTGTTTCAGTTCGCTGAATATATCTAATGTTTGGTATAATATGGCCATTTATTAATTTATATAACTTGTTGTAATGAATTGCTTCTAATTTATCTATATTTTCTTTTAAATATTGCACAAATACGAAATAATTTTCAATTGCTATACTGGAAGCTCTATTATAATAATCATATTCACTTATTTCATTAATAAAATCATATAATCCAATAATTCTCCGGTACAATTTATTTTTCGTCATAAATCATTAAACCTGATAGTTTCAGATAAATTAAAATCATTTTCAACAACATAAGGGTTTTCGGTATAAACATCAATTATTGATGAAATTATACTCATCAATTTATCTGACTCTTTCTGTGAAACATATATTTTCTTGGGGTCTACCATCATTATTTCCAATTGTGTTTTAATTTCATTAAAATAATTTCTACTATCGTTTAAATCTCTTTTAGAAATGACAGCTTTGTTAGATCTAATACTAATAATATCCTTTAATTTAGGTGTAAAATAATAAGCTTTTTCTTCACTCTTCGGCGTATTAAGAGAATCTATTGATTGCGTTACATTATTTAAAAAACTAATGGATCTTTCGATATTAGCTTTACCATTCTCATTAATTGGAAATTGTTTATTTTCAATTAAATACCGTACAGAATCAAACGACACCTGTATTTTATAACTCTCTAAAACATCCATAATGTCCCCCTTTTTTATTATGTATAATAAATTTGTTATTTGTCAATAACTTAAAAAATATGTAAAATTTTGAGAATTTTTATCATTTTTATATATTTTAACCATTTATTATAGTGTTGTAATAGTCCAATTATGTTAAAGAAACCGTCTTCGTTGGTGTATTCGCTGCCTTTTATATTACGGCAGAAATCAAACGCGACACCCCAGCAGTGCGCGCTTTGCGAATATTTACAATTTGTTACAATGCTGCCAGGCGCAGTTCTATCTTTTGCAAAAAGAGCGTCCTGCTCATCTTTAGTACGCCAGGTCTCCGTTATAAGCAAATTCATATTTTTTTTTTGCATAACTGCTGAAGCATCTTCGCTTTTTCGCACACTTCAGGATGCAATTTTTCTATTCCTCTCACGTTTTATCTCTTATTACTTTAAATTTCTCTTTCAACAGCAGGCGAAATCGTTTTGTCAAACTCTTTAATCATCCTGCTCATTCCGTCCGCTAACTGCGCGGATTCAAATTTAATTTTTACCTTCATGGTGTTATTTTGATCGGTAATTTCTGTAAAACTTATCTGCAGATTCGATCGTTCCATGCTGATACTTAAATCCCCATTTGTCTCGTTCGCAATAAAACCGCGTTGGGGCAATTTTTCCTGAAGCTCCACGCTGTTTACCTTCACGCTGAATTCCATCTCAATTTCTTTCAGGTTCATCGCTGAAGGATTCACAATCGAGATAACAGGCACATCAATTGTCGAATTGTCGTCAAGCATGAGCCGTCTTACGCACGGGTGACCGTCCTCTGTAAAATAACGGCTTAGAAGCTCAAGATTACGAGCCTCAAGCATTTCCATCGCTGCGTTTACAGAATGCTGTAAACCGCGTATAAGATCGGAAAACGCCTGAGACTGCGTCTCCTGTTTCTTGTTCAACCAAAAAGGCATTTAACTATCTCTTTACTATTTTGACGTAGGTTCTTTACGTTCACTTCTATCACTTGTAAGGTTATCCGTTACCTGTTGATTGGTCGGGGTCGCTACGCTGTTAGTAATTATATCAATGATCCGCATAAACGCCTCAGGCGTAGTCTGCTTGCGTGCAGAGACATTAAACGAGTATTTTGCGCGCGTGTCGGTATGCCTTGTCTGCTCGCTTCCATGCGTGACAGAACCTGTAAACTTTGTGCTTGCGGATACCGGGCTCCAGAAAGCTTTATATTGAGCGTCGGTTTCGTTAGTGAATTTCGCTTCTGTGGTTGTTTTTGTGTCTTCGGCTGTTTTTACTTCAAGCTCAAAATTAACATTTATATTCTCTACCCCGATATTTGGAAGTCCTGTGAGAGCAAGGAAAGGAGCTTGAATATAACGGGTTTTCGTTTCACTGTTCGCCGGACCATCGCTTTTTGCATCCCCCTGCGTTGTTTCTTCATATTTAAATGTTACCATGCGGATTTCTCCGTCTTTGGTAAGTCCAACATGGTCAATGAACTGCGCCAGAGCCAAACTCATCTCTGTCTGCGCTCTTACAGCGGCAAGCATCGGAGCCGCAACCATTTTTTCGATAGGCATGTTATTGATTATACCGTTAACAATTTCATGATTCATTTTATCCCCCTTGCGTTATACGATATGTTAGTATCATTTATAATATTTGTCAATTTTTTTATATTATTTTACCGCTTTCTGTTGGATATACATCAACCGCATTATTTAACTTTTCTATTATTCTGCTTAGCATTTCAGGAGGATTACATGATTTAAACTTCATGGACATTCCAAGGTGCGCATGCTCCCTGTCCGCGCGGCCGCTTATCATGTCAATTCCAAAACTAGTCCTGTTTATATTAAAATTATTATATCTTCCGCCTGCGTTTCTGCGTCTTCTTCTTCCTTCAACATCGTTTACTATATTTTGATCTTCCGCAGCATTTATTCTTTTTGCTTTAGCCGCAGGAATAAAATCCGAACCTTGTTCAAGACCGGATTCAGCTACCTGACACGGCATTTTTTTTAAAGCTGTTTTTTTTATCATTAGGTCAAGTTTAACTTCCATTTCGTCTAATATAAGCGAAGAGTGTGAATTCATACATACCATTGGTATATCCATCGCGGCGCCTTCCATAATTTTAATCGTCTTTACAAGAGGAGCGCCGTTTTCATCAAAAAATCGGTTGAAACTATTGATATGATGTTGTTCTACAATATCCTGACTTGAATTTACGCAATACTGAAGCCCGCGGATAATATCTGCAAGCGTCATTTCTTCGCCGTGTCTTCTTCTGCGTCTTGATTTATTATTTGAATTTTTAGCCATTAATTATTATCCTTCTTTATTATTTAAATTCTTTACCCTAAATTTGACAAGCTGGATATAAAAACTAGTCGTTTTTATTTAGTTTGACAAAGAATAATAAATACTTATATAAGTACAGGTAGAACAATTTCTTTCATTAACTTTTTTTGCAAAACTATTGCTTGTTTAAAATTAATTATTTATAATTGCCCAATATATTTTAATAAAAATGATAAATCTCTATCATCATCACTATGTCCCATTTTTTTAGGATTATATACTCCGTTAGTTATAAATTTAAAAGTATAAAATCCATCTATTGAATCAGGAATATTTTTATCTTCAAATACATATTCTTTCCATTCCCATTCTAAAATATAAGGAAGATTTCCCATAAAAACATTATTTATAAATAATTGAATATTCGGTTCGTTTCCATTAGGAGATTTTAATTCTACTGGAGTCATATATATAATTTTTATACCTGATGTTTTTTTAGTACCTTCCTTTAATGTAATAGTAGCATTTTGTGTTATCCAATGATGTCCTCCTTCATTTACATAAATACCTTGATTAATATTAGCTAAATTTTTATCTAAAGTGGGATTAAATTCTATTTCCCAATTTAGAATAAATTTTAAATCATAACGTTGATTAATATTTACATATGAAAATAATTTTTTTTGATTTAAATTTTCTATTTTTTCTTCTACAATATTAATATACTCTGACTTTCCAATCAATCTATTTGTTAATATGTGTGATGTACCTTTGGGAATTAATACTTTTCTTATAAATCCATTATCGTTAATATATGCAACAGGAGTTTGAATAAGAAAAGGATCCCAATAACCGCCATCCACTTTATATGTTCTGGATATAAAAGTATAAGGATAAGGTTTGTATAATACAGGAGCTTTATCTAAAATAAATTTTGCAATAGGAGTAAATTCAACGTAATGTGGTCTTTTAATTGTAAAATAAGCAGACATAATAAAAGTACCAAACACGGAAATTAGTAAAGATGATACAAGGATTTTATTTAAAAGAATATATTTAGTATAAAAATATGAAATATGAGTACATATAAATATTACTAGTATAGGACTTGACCATGCATTATAACGACTAATACCTGTCATACCGCAATTTATATGCCATGTATAGGCGAAAGCAAATACTGTTCCAAAAAACGCAAGCGCAAACACAAAAGCTTCTCTTTTTTTCTTTATTATTCCATAAATAATCAAAGCAAAAAATAATATAAAATTAATTTGAAAATATGGAAGAAAACCAAAATTTAAATCAAATAAATATGCCAAGAATCGTCCGCCCCACATTTCTGAACGATTTAATCCTAAAATTGTTTGCGGAAACATTGTATTAAATTTAACATAATTAAAATACAGAGTATACATAAATGGAACAAAGCATAAAGCTAATTTTAAAATTTCTTTATATTTTGTTAATAATGTCTTGATCATATTTTTAATATTTCTATTTTCTAATTTTTCTATAATTCTCCAAAAATAATCTAATATTATAGCAAATCCAACCATCATCACAGTTGGATTAAGGGTTCCAGCTAATGAAATAAATAAAGCAGCCCATTTATGACTTCCATTCAACAGATTTACTAAAGAAATAACAACAAATGTAAATATAAGCACCTCTGCTGACGGCCAATAAATATATGCAACAGCGGGAGAAACGGCAAGGAAAACAATACATAAAAAAACAATTTTTCGTCCTGTTCTAAGCTTAAAAAAAACAAAAGTTAACGCAATTACATAGAATAATACATTTGTTAATGGGAATGCATAAGCGCGATTTATTGATAAAAATCTCATTAACTTCATCATAGGAATACAAAGAAATGAATATGTTCCAAAATACCAAGGATAAACATTAGATTCAGTTATTAAATTATCACTTCTTCTTAATTCATATCCCTTTCCATCTATTGATACGATAAAATTTCTTAAATTTTTTAAATGCCAATAATGCGTAGGAAATTCATATTGAGATCTATCTATATCTTCCTGTGTTATCCGCATTGATAAACGACTTTCTAAAGCTAAAGAAGATAACATATATTGTCCACTTTCACCTACAACCACATTTGGAGAAAGAGAAATAAAAACAGTCATTACAAATAAAAATATAATTATTATAGCTCTTGAAAGACTATCCCAAATTGTGTATTTAATAATTAATTTATTCATAAAGTATAATCCTTATATTGAATTCCATATTACATATTATTAAATAAACTTTCAACTTCACTAGATAGTTTCTTGAAAATTTGCATATTCGAAGAAATATTTATAGTGGAAAGTTAGTTTTTGCATAAATCGACCATCGAATAAAGCGGTTTATTAAAAATAATATATTGAATTAAATCATATAATTTTTTTTCATATAAAGCTGGTGAAAATTCTTTTTCAGCGAATAATTTGGTATTAACACCATATTAATTCAATTTATCACGATTATTTACAATACCCAATAATGCATTAGTTAATTCTTCTACTTCGTTATTTGGGTCTATTTTAATAACACAATCATCAGGGATTTCTGTATAAACACCTGTATTGGAAACAATAATATTTTTTTATTAAAAAAAAGTTTTTATAAATTTTAAAAATATTATCATCTAGATATATCCAAATACATAGAAGTATTCCTAGTGGAATAAATTGATACATACTAAGAAGTAAATGACTAACATTACGTAATATAACATATGGCAATAATGAATATGTCGATGAAGAAAATAATGAAATAATATTATTTATTTTTAAATTAATAAATACAAAATAAGATATAATGGAAATTGAAATACAATTGAATAAATAAAAAAGATGTACTGTTAATAATATGTTATTAGTAAAAGAAAAAATAATTTTCATAGATAAATAAGCAATATTATCTGTATTAACTATTAAAAAATCTAAAGATTGTCCAGTAAATTGGTGCTGCTAATCTTGAATTAAAATATATCCAACCGCTATCTTCTATACTTTGTACAGCATTATATGAACTAAAAAATCCATTCCATATGGTCCCCAAGGTGAATACAGATTAAATTTATTAATTCCAAAGAAAAAAACAACCGCGATTATTTGAATGATAATAAAAAAGGAGTAATTTAATATATTTCTCTTTGTTATCGTTTTTAATATAAATTTAAATTTCATATTTTTTCTTTTAATTTTTAAAAATTATTTTTTAATAACGCATAAAAACTACACAAAAACTTATTCTCGTTAAAGCGTTCTTTTACACTCTTTTGAGCAGCTTCACCAAGAGAGCACACTAACTCAGGGTTATCATAAAGATTCTTTAAAGCAGATGCCGCGTTTAATATATCAGGCTCAGCCCATAATTCAACATCTTTATACGGACCAAAATCAGTATTAGCAGGTACAAGAGGAGCGTCAATTAATATGGAGTTATCCTGATTCATAAAATCAAGATTTCCGCTGTAATTTGTTCCAATTACGGGTTTTCCCAAAAACATTGCCTCTAATAGACCTAATCCAAATCCCTCTGCTCTATGTAATGAAATATAAACATTACAAGCATTTATCAATGATAACATTTGAATTTTATCTAGAAATTCGTCAATTATGTAAATTCGTGAAGAAAGATTATAATCATTAATGAGTCTTAAAAAATTAGTAACATAATCTGAATAATTTTTCTGATTAGTTGTTTTAAGAACAAGACATGCATTCTCATTATCTTTAAATGCTGAATGAAATGCACTTAAAACGGCTTCCGGATTTTTTCTGTCATAGCTGCTGTTATAATCAAAATTAAAAAATACTGCGAATTTATCAATTGGAATATTAAATTTTTCTCTTATTTTATTTTTTTCTATCAAATTATTGGTGTTTATAATAAAAGGATAAAGATAATTATAAATAGGATAATCAGCAGGCAAATATTTTTTTATACAATTATATACATAATTATTCTGAGTTACTATTCCATCCAAATATTTACAAGCATCGGCATATTTACCAAACCCTGTTTCAAATTCCCATATCCAATTACCTAAATTTGTTTTATTTTTAAATAAAAACTCATATTGTTTATAAACTATTGGAATTTGGTCAGCATTAACAACAAATATATTTATAGGATAAATCGGCTTTCTAACCATATATAAACTATATTCAGAATATTCATCAGGCGATATTTTATTTGCACCGGATATTATATTAAATAAAGAAAAAGGAATACCCGTTGGATAAATCATTTTTACAAGTGAGCGCGCAATTTCGCCGATTGAATGTAATTCATCAAAATAACCTATAATATTTATCCCAAAACTTTGTCTCTTAAATAAATAATGTTTAAGAAAATGCAAAGGCTTTTGGGGAAATTTAAAATATTTATAACGAGAATGTATTTTCTTAGTCCAATGTAAATGCAAATCTCCATCACCAGCAAATGGATACATTCTATTATTTAAATATTCAATAATAAGTTTATTTCTTCTTTCAGTATTTAATGAAAATGTTCTATGAGGAAGCTTATTAAAATAATATTCTTGACAAGATAACAATTTAATATTATTTTCTGATATTTTTACAACATAATCCTCGAATAGAATTCGTAATGGAACTTCTTTTATTTCTAAACTATAACGGTTTTGATGCTTAGAAATAATGTTAATATTATTAATCGTTATCCCGCTAAAGTGAAAGAATACTAGTTTTTCATCATTTACAAACCATTTGCCATTTGTGTAGGTAATAGTTCTTTCATGCATATTCCAATATGCAACATTGTAACCATATTTCTTTAAAATATAACATTTATCACTCATTACAGGAAACCAATTAGCCCATATTTGATCGGTAAAAAGACCTTCTTCAATTCTGCTATACGCTTTTGATTTTAACTGATTCTCCCAAAATTTTAAAATAGTTTTTATATTATCAGAATAAGACATCGCTACAAATCCGCAATTATAAATTCCTGCATTATTTATATTCTGATTTGATACTATTTTACCGTCATCCGGACAAGGAAGTAACATATGCGGGGTTAAAATAATTTCATATGTATTTAATAAATTATCAATTTCATCAATTTGATCATAAAAATATATGTCGGGATCAAAATAACATATTTTATTATAATTTAAATTAAAATAATAAGAAAAAATATAAGGTTTAATAGCCGTATTAGACTCATAAACATTATATCTAATAAAGATTTCCTCTATTGGAAAGTTTAATATATTATTCTTCAGTCCTAATGAAAATATAAATATATCTTCATTTGAAGATAATTCTAATAAAAACGGAATTATCTCTTTATCTTGAATCATGTCATGAATAAAAATCTTGAATTCCCAATCCTGATTATATAATAAAAACGATTTACGAGCTGACAATGCCATGTGTAGATAATTTAATGAACAGATAGTAAATGCAATTTTTTTATTATTAGCTGCAATATTACTGGTATCATTATTTATAAACATAATTCAATTTCCTCCAAATGTTTTGTAAAATATTAACGATTATTATAGTTTTGATCAATCCATTGCTTATATTCACCGGATCGTATTGAATCAACCCATTTATGATTACTTAAATACCATTTTACAGTCATTTCTAAACCTTGTTCAAAATTATATAATTGTTTCCATCCTAATTCATTTTTTATTTTAGAACAATCAATTGCATATCTGCGATCGTGCCCTGGTCGATCTTTAACATAAGTAATAGTTTTATATATATTATTTTTACTAAGATTAAAATTATTAGAAACAATATTGATTAAAACATTAATAAGTTTAATATTTTCATATTCATTCTCACCACCGATATTATATGTATCACCACTTTTTCCGCACTGTATTATTTTCCATATAGCAGAATTATGATCTTCAACATACAACCAATCACGAATATATTTACCATCTCCATATACCGGCAGTGGTTTTTCTTCTATCATATTTAAAATCATTAATGGTATAAGCTTTTCTGGGAATTGAAAAGGGCCATAATTATTTGAACAATTAGAAATTGTTACAGGAACATTATAAGTATGATGGTATGCTTTTACAAGATGATCACTGCTTGCTTTACTTGCAGAATAAGGAGAACGTGGCGCATAAGGAGTACTTTCAGTGAAATAACCTGTTAATCCAAGAGATCCAAATACTTCATCTGTACTTATATGATGAAATAGAACATCTTGTCTTCCGTTCCAATATTTACGAGCTATTTCAAGAAGAGAAAAAGTCCCCATAACATTTGTTTTAATAAATGTTTCAGGTCCATAAATTGATCGATCAACATGGCTTTCTGCAGCAAAATGAACAACAGTATCTATATTATATTTAATAAATAATTCATCAACACGTTGCATATCACAAATATCACCATATTCAAAAACATAACGCGGATCATTTTCAAATTCTAAAAGATTCATGCGATTACCGGCATATGTTAATAAATCCAAATTGATAATTTTACTAGTAAAATTATCAATATTTTTTAATAAAAAACTGATAAAATTACATCCAATAAAACCAGAACCTCCTGTTACCAATATATTTTTTAGTGAACGTGACATTTAAAAAACTCCATTATACTAATTTTCCAATCAGGAATATCTTCTTGTATTATTGATTTAATTTTATTTTTATCGAGCACTGAATACATCGGTCGTTTTACTTTAGAAGGATATTCATTACTAGAACAACTAGTTATTGAACATTTATTTTTTATTATTCCAAATTGAATTCCAAGTTTATATATTTCTTTTGCGAATTCATACCATGTGATTTCACCATTATTAGTATAATGATATATACCATAAGGTATTTGATTTCCATCATTTGTTTGATTAATAAAATTAATAATTATTCCTGCAAGATCTTTAGCCCATGTAGGACTGCCTTTTTGATCATTTACAACTTTAATTTTATCACGTTCATTCATAAGACTAAGCATTGTATGAACAAAATTTTTACCATTCATACCGTAAAGCCAAGCAGTTCTTACAATGTATGACTTAGAATTATTTTTTAATACCAATAATTCACCATCTTTTTTTGTAAGTCCATAATTTCCTATAGGATCAGTTGGATCATCTTCCTTATATGGCGTATCACCTTTACCATTAAAAACATAATCGGTTGATATATGTATCATATTAGCATTTAAATTATTTGAACATACTGCAATGTTCGCGGCTCCCAATGTGTTAATATTATAACAAGTTTCAAAATCATCCTCTGCTTTATCTACAGCAGTGTATGCTGCGCAATTTATAATCCATTTAATAGATTTATTTTTAATAAAATTATTTAAAACAGAGATATTTGTAATATCTACTTCACGATCTGTTCCGATAAAGTTAATACCATTTTTTTTTAACATTATAGAAAGTTCTGTTCCTAACATTCCTTTATTCCCAATTAGCCAGATCATTATATCTCCAAGCCATTAAGAAATGGCAGTTTTATATCTTTTTCTGAAAGTTTATATTCTATACCAATTTTCGGCCAGATAATACCAACATTTGGATCATTCCAATTTAAACCACTCTCATCTTGAGGATAGTAAAAATCGGTACATTTATAAGTAAATATTGCAGTTTCAGATAACACTAAAAAACCATGTGCAAAACAAGGCGGGATATAAAACTGATTTTGTTTTTCTGCACTTAATGTAACTCCATACCATCTGCCAAATGTATTAGAGAAATGCCTTAAATCCACAGCAACGTCAAATACTTCACCTTCTATAGCTCTAACTAATTTCCCCTGAGGATGCGTTTTTTGAAAATGTAAACCTCTTAATACTCCTTTAACAGATCTTGATTGGTTATCTTGTACAAAAGGTAAATTAATACCTATTTTTTCATAATCACGTTTGGACCAACTTTCAAAGAAATAACCTCTATCATCATTAAATACATTAGGTTGTATTTCTATTAAACCTTGTATAGGACATGTTTGAAAAGTAAATGACATTAGTTATTCTCAGCTATATATTTTAAATAAGAACCATATTCGGTTTTATATTCTTGTGCTAGTTTTAAAAGTTCGTTATTTGAAATCCAGTTATTTTTATATGCGATTTCTTCTATACAGGAAACATACATTCCTTGCCGCTTTTGTATTGTTTCAATAAAGTTTGACGCTTCTAATAATCCATCATATGTACCTGTATCAAGCCATGCCATTCCTCTGCCTAAAATTTCAACAGAAAGCTTTTCTTTCTCCAGATAAAAGTTATTGATTGATGTAATTTCTATTTCGCCACGCGATGATGGTTCTACATTTTTTGCGATCTCTATAACATTATTATCATAAAAATAAAGTCCTGGAACTGCATAATTGGATTTTGGTTTTTTGGGTTTTTCTTCAATAGAAAGAACTTTTCCTTCATTATTAAATTCTACAACACCATAAGAAGTAGGATCTTTAACAAAATATCCGAATATTGTTCCACCTCCTTGATCAATAATTTTTTTAGTTGTATTACGTAGTGTTTGAGTAAAACCTCTACCAAAAAATATATTGTCACCTAACACAAGAGAACATGAATCGTTTCCTATAAAATCATTACCTAATATAAATGCATCTGCAAGACCTCTAGGATATTCTTGTACTTTGTAATCAAAACGCATACCAAGCCACGAACCATCACCAAAAAGTTCTTTAAAAACAGGAAGATCACGCGGAGTAGAAATTATAAGGATTTCTCTTATACCAGAAAGCATAAGTACAGAAAGAGGATAATAAATCATTGGTTTATCATAAAGAGGAAGTATTTGCTTCGAAATTACTTTTGTAATAGGATAAAGTCTTGTGCCTGAACCGCCTGCTAATATTAATCCTTTCATTTTACTTCCCAATAGCCGCCATGAGCGCCGCCATGACGAATTAGACGACCTGTATTTTTCAATATTTCTACATGATATTCAATTGTCCTTGTTGTTTCACCCAAATTATCAGCAATCTTTTTCATTGACATTTTATTATCATTTTTTATTAAATTAATAATTTTTATCTGAAATTCATTAATATTATTATCCTGTAAATCACCACGTGAATCACCACGTGAATCACCACGTGAATCACCACGTGAATCACCACGTGAATCACTTGTATTAATTGTTTTCACTGCATGTTCATTGTATAAAAATCTAGCAATAACAAAATTTTTTGAAATTTTATAATCCTGCGGTTTATACGCTGTCATAATTTTTTTCATTCCAGAGCCAAGCTGTTCTCCCAAGTCTAAATCGGTAAAAATCCGTATAAGTTCGCGATACCGTGGATGCGAGCGTCCTTTAAAAAATTCATCTTCTGTTAAATCACCCGGTAATCCGCCTGTTGAAAGAATTTCTATGCGGTTATCATAAACGGAAAATATCGGGTATGAACCATTTATATAATCGTTATGTATTATAGCGTTTAAAGAGGCTTCCCTCAGCGCCGCGGCATCTATTAAATTTGTTTCAACTCTATTGGGGTATTTAAATTCAACCGCGGTATGATTATATATTTTTAATTTATCTAAAACAGAATATGCAGCTTTTATTAAGCATCCGCGTCCAAACTCATCTTTTTCTACAGGAGACGGATCATCACCGGAAAATTTTGCAACCTTTATTGATGTTCCATTATCATCCGCCATTAAATAGGCAAGATAATTAAAATTTCCATCCGGCATATAAAAATCCAAATTTGCAAGAAAATTATCGTTTATAGTATATCCCTTTTCTTCATAATATATTTTTAAATTGCGAAATGTCAAGTTTTGCCGCGGCGATAAAAGATTAATTAAGGTGTTAGGATTTCGTTTTGAATATAACGAATCTATCATATCCTGCGGCATGGGAGCATTCTGTGTTCCAATTCGAATAAAACAACCTTTTGGTGTCCTTCCATATTTATTTAAGAAATATGGTTTTTCAATTCCGCTTGCCACAGTAACAATAAAATACTTTTTTTCTTCTGCTTCTTTAACAGCGATTGTGAAAAGTCCAACTGCTGACGGTGAAATATTTTCTTTTACTCTGCCGGTAAAAGCGCGTATACTTTCATCTAGATCAGGTAGGTCATATATTGTACCGTCGTTATATATCCCAATATATATCTCACCGCCGCCTGAATTTAAAAAAGCGATTACGCTATTCTCTAGTTTATCTGATATATCCCTTTTAAATTCTTTATTTTCAGTTTCGTAATTTTGTTTTTTAATCATAGTTTCTTTTTTATAAAGGTCTCTTTATAATAACTAAAAACTGATTTTCTTTATATTTATTTTCCATTATAATATCAGGGTATAATGAATAAGAACGTCTAATTCCTGTACCTAACCCCTTAAAAGGTAAAATAAATTGCAAAGATGACAACAAAATATTATTCCTAATAACTGAAACACCATTTTTAATATTTTCTATTGTTAATGAATTCGGTAATCTACCCGGACTAATTATTTCTACCCTATCTGTATATATAAATATTTTAATTGTAGAAGAAATAAAATAGTCTCTATGCATTAATGCATTGACAATTAATTCCTCGAAGACTTCATACGGAATTTCCCATTTGGTCTGACTGTTAAATCCATTTGTTTCAGGGATTTTCTTCATATTTCTTCCTATAAAATCCATAGTACGTTGGAATACAACAGAAATCGTTCCTTCAATCGCGGCTTCATTATCTTTAAAAGTATTTTCAATAATAGAGCCGTCTATTGATACACATTGAATAGAAAATTGAGGATGATAAAAATGCCTTTTATTAGAGAATAATAATAAACCGGCTAAAAGAAATTTTCCATCCTGCGCTAAATTTAAATTTTCAAGTATTTGGTTTATAGAAACACCTTCATTAATAAATTCATTTACATTTTTCTTGTACTTTCTATATAAAAATAAATCAAATTCCTCTGTATCAATATCATTTGTCGAACTTCCTTTTATTAACATTTCTTCCGCAAACAATGTACCGCCCTCACGCAATAAACGCGCTATTTCGTCATTAGAAGTAACTTTACGTTTATCAGAGCCATTCTTTAAATAAATTGCATCATTTGAATCTTTGTACGGTTTTGATATTCCTTCGTCTATACTTGCTACAACAAGCCGGTTTTCATCTAAAGTTATTGTTTCTGTTGTCAGAAATATAGGAGGATACACTTTTTGTGATGCTATATTAACAAGTAGTTGATTTACCTGTTGTATTTCGCTATATGACAATCCGTTAAGTTCTCCTGTTTTGTCATTAACTCCAAAAACAATAATCCCGCCTTTTGAGTTAGAAAATGCGATTAATTCATGCGCGAGGCTATCTACATGAGGAAGCCTTTCCTTGAATTGAACTTTACTTGATTCACCGCCTTTAATAATTTCAGAGAGTTCATTCGCGGTCATTTATATTCCTTCATATTTATAATCAATAATATTTCTTTCTTTCTCGCCAAAAACAATTCCGAATATTTTCCCAAACGGTGCGGACGCGAGAAGAAAACAGTATTATAATTTTTTATCATTTTATGGATATATGCGGTTTTATCCACATAAACGTTATATTCATTTCGTATTTTTGAGAAATCTTGTATACCTGAAAGCAGAAGTTTTCTAATCATTTTTTCTTATAATTGCCAAATTATGATTTTAAAAAAATAAAATAATAAAGCCTTGTTTCTAAACGCTTGTTTAAAATACTGCCATCTTCAAAGAAGGGAGAATATTCTACTAATTTAAAACCATATTCGGTAAAAGCTTCTATGTGTTGACGACTTGTTCTGTATTTAGAACAATAATGTGTACCTAATTCTTCTGAGAATTTATCAACTATAAATTCATCATCTAAAACACTTATTGTTTCTCGTAAAAATAGCACACCGCCATGTTGTAATGTTTTTTGAATATTTTCTAAAGTTCTATGGTATTGTTCAGAATCAAGATTATTTAACAGCCCAGATACAAAAACAACACTTGCATAATTTTCACGACAAAATTCTTCTGCAGGCATATTTAGTACTTCGATGTTTTCAAACTGCATTTTTTTTGCTTGCTGCTCAATAGAAGCGGCAAAATCACTTATAAATTCAACAGCGATAACTTTTTTTACCTTTGGGGCAAATAATAATGAAAATCTTCCATTACCTGCGCCTATATCGGCAACAACATCATTGCTTTTTAATTTAAACTTATCTTCTATTAATGCAATTTCTGTCTTAATATATAAATCTGCAATTTGCGCATCACTTAAGAAGTTTACAAGACTTTCGGATCTTGGTACATCTTTCACTTTTGCGCGTTCAAGCCAAAATGTTTTTATTTCTTCTCTAGTCATTAATTCCTCCAAGTTCTTTTTCACTTAAATCTGCAATAAGCCTTTTAATATAAGTTGAAGATATTCCATCAGTTCTTGGTAAAGTCACTACTTCTTTGCCATTTTCTTCACACCATTTTACAGCAGCGAGAATTCCTTCATGTGCATTGTCTGAACCTTTAACATATAAATCAAAATTAATTTTTTTTATATCTTCCAGAACCGCATCATATGAAACAACTTCATCGACACAACGAAGAGCACGAATCATTTCGATTCGTTCTTCTGTGGAATAAAAAGCGCCTATTGCTCCAGGTTGTTTATATTTAAGCACATATTCATCTGTTTGCACTGCAACAATGCAATAGTCACCAAGTTTTGCGGCACGTTTAATAATCCTTAAATGTCCAAAATGAAATAAATCAAATACACCAAATATTAAAACTTTTTTCATTATTTTATCTCCTTTTTATTATTTAGTTATTCAGCGATAAGCTTAACTGCCAATTTAAAATCAAAACACTTTAATAAATCTTCACCTTGCGGAGGGATGAACTCATTATTATAATAATCTTTAAGTAATTCGACAGTATCATCTATAGTTAAAATTTTTAAATTTGGAAGACTTCCAAAATATTTCTCGTGTATAGATTTTTCAAATATTCCATCGAGCATATTAATTGTATAACGCCCTGAGAGAGCCGATTCAAGATTAATCGATGTTAATGAGTTTGTCAGCATTATTTCACAAGAATCTATTAATTCAAAAATGGATTTCGAAGGTTCTATATAATTTAATTTATTTTTATCATAAAATTGTTTAATTATATTCCATTGTTTGAGTAGTCCATCTTTTATAATTACTCCTTGTTTCCAAACATTACAAAAGATATTATAAATATGTTCAAGTCCTAAATTATAATAATAACTATTTTCACCTGTACCATGTCCTACCTGAAACCTTTTTCCAATACCAGTTTTATTTAATTTTTTTATCCAGCCGACATTATATATTGGTTTTCCATTACATGATAAATGCGTATAACCGTCAAATGGAAAAAGAATTAAATCAAATATAGAATAGAGCCATGGAAGATCAAAATCATGTAATAAACTTGATAAATCATGCGGATAATGAACAATCTTAACAGGTTTTAATATGTCTATCGCTTCCAATGCGGAAAGATTACATGATTCATTTATATAGTATGAATATGTTTCGTCAAGAAAAACATGAGCACTTGTTATAAATATACATTCTTTAGCTTTTAATTCACACAATGCTTTTTTCATGTCATTACAAGTAGCAGTCGTAATTTCTATACAATTATAACCTTGTTCTTTCATGTAGTTATACAACGGATTTAATGTGTATTCTGTACCAACGCCAAAAAAGACATATAATATGTTATTTTTCATATTCACCTGATTTTGCAAGACGGTAAGCGCAATAGCATACAATATCATCCTTTTCTATAGTATCAATCTTCGATGAATTTAAAATCCGATATTTAAATGGAAATTCGTATCTGGTTGTCATCAATTTACGTTCTTTAATACCATGGTTAGAATAAGCAGTGGATGTTACATCAAAAAAACCGTTGTTATGTAATAAATAACGAATATAATTATCATTTAAGAACATTTTATTATTAATCTGTGTAAATGCAGAATCTACAGTGAATTTAATATTATCAATAATGAACGATAGATTTTCAATTCTAAAAGCAAGAAATCTTGTGTCTTGTTCTGGCGACTGCGGCGTACCAGTGAAATTGAAAACAAGCTCATTTAAACCGGGTTGTAATGTAACATTTAACTCTAGATTAATAAATTTTTTAATATCTGCATTTATAGTTTCTCCGCAACAATTTGCTGTAAGTTCTCCAAATCCGCATAATGACCAAACATCCCATTGAAGATTAGTGAATAAAGGTTTTAAATTATAATTAAATAATAAAATACGCCAGTTAACACTGTTTCCGTCTGCCCATCTTGATGTTCGTCCATTAACCTTTTGTTCAATTTCATGGAAACCCTCCCATGTAATTTGTACCGGGTAAGGAGCGGCATTTACATTTAAAATAAGATGCCTGCTTATTTTTTGGGAAATTTCGCTAAGCAGATTAGGAGTTGTTAAAATCAATGCGGACAATGAAGGATTAGAAATTATTAACGTATCTTTTCCATTGCATATATCAGGAAGATTTACAGGTTCAATACCGACTGCTTTGATTTCCGGCAAATTATTTTTTTCGGCGTACTGTGAGATTAACCATGAATAATGTCCTGCGGCAACAGTTTTTCCCTCTGCATAGCAAACCAGATCTTCTATAGGCAGTTGGTTATACATGTTAAATTCTTCATCTTTATCAGATAACCTAGTGATAATTTCCGCCTGAATGTTCTCAAAGCCGGGCGCGGGAAGCAGTCCTAAATTGAGGATGCGCTGAACATCTGATGTATGTTCTATACGGTTAAATCTTTGCTCTGATTTTTGCTCTAATTCTTCTAATTTTTGTCCTAATCTTTGTTCTAATTCATTTAATTTTTGTTCTGTTTTATTATCAATTTCGTTCAATCTTTCGATCAGGTTATTTTGTTTTTGTAAAATTTTATTGACATTCTCTGATAAATTTCTTTCATATATTTTTCTATTTGCCTCATGTATACGCAATTCCGCAAAATATTCGGGTAAATTTTTAAAAGAAAAATACCAGCCGATAAACGGCAGCTTTTTAATTTTTGATTTTATTTTATATTTTTTAGCTATTTTTTTATATTCATATAAATTTGAAATATTAAATCTGTTTGCGAATTCGCCGGATGATGCTATTAAATAAACAATTACCTGTTTGGGCGCGCCCTGGCATAATAATTTCTGGTAATAGTAAAACCCGGTAGCATCCGGGTCTCTTTCAAGAAGTTCATTAAATATTTTTACTATAAAGTCATTAATATCATAATTAAAATACCGTGAGACATCTTTCACTTGTTTTGAACCGGAAGAACCGTTTCCCGGCGTTTTTGTATCGGTTTCTTCAGAATAACTTAATTGCTGCATAATATATTCTTTAGAAAACCCGGGGTAATTTATTCTGTTTAATTCCATTATTTCTGCCTGTTAGAATTAGTATCAGCAATCATATTTTGATCATTCTTATGCATTATATAGTCCAAATATTCCTTGTGCACTTCCTGTGGAACACCCTGAGAACGTATCAATCCGTTATCTATCCAAATGGTTCTGTCGCACAATTCCTCTATCTGACCTAATGCATGGGAAACTATCCCTATTGTGACTCCGCTTGATTTTATTTGATGCAGTTTTTTTAAGCATTTTTCCTGATAACCCGCATCTCCTACAGCAAGAATTTCATCAATAAGTAAAATATCAGCGTCTACATGGATAGCGACAGCGAAAGCAAGGCGCATATACATACCGGACGAATAAGTGCGAACGGGGTTATCTATAAATTCGCGGATTTCGGAAAAATCAATTATTTCCTCCAGCCGGTTATTTATTTCTTTGCGCGTTAATCCAAAAATAGAAGCGTTAATATAAATATTTTCCTTGCCGCTCATATCGGGATGAAAACCGGCACCCAGTTCAATAAGACTGGCTACGCGTCCTTCCATTTTTATTTTACCTTTATTGGGATACATAATCCGCGTCATCAGCTTTAGAAGCGTGCTTTTTCCGCAGCCGTTTTGCCCGATTATGCCTATCGCTCCGCCTTTTTCAACGTCAAAACTAATATCGACTAAGACCCATTTATCTTCATAGTGATTGCGGTTTTTAAAAATTAACGCTTCTTTTAAGCTGAAAGCTCTGTCAAAATAGACTTTATATTTTTTAGCGACATTTTCTACAGATATTGCCGGCATTAAAGCACCTCCGCAAAACGTCTCTTTAATTTGTTAAAAATTAAGAAACCCGCGATTAAAATAACAACCCCGACCGCTACCGCGTGAATTAATGTAAACATATCGGGAATTTTTGCGTAGAATAATATATCCCTGTATGCGTTAATAACAGGGGTCATCGGGTTAAGCATAAAAATCGGCATTAAATAATCAGGCACAATGGTAATTGGATATAATACCGGCGTTAAAAACTGCCATGCCATCGCAAATATTCCCATTATATGCTGCATATCTCTGAAATATACGGTAACTCCCGATACTATAAAACAAACTCCTAAAGCTAGAATGTATTCCACAAGCATTATAACCGGTAAATACAAAAGAGCTATAAAATTAATGGGAATACCGGATATTATAATAACCGCAAATACTACAATAAAACAATATAACATATTCACAAAACTGCTTGTAACAAAATAAATTGGAATCACTTCGCGCGGAAAATATATTTTTACAACAAGATTCTTTTCGGTAATAATTATACCCGAACCTGCCGAAAGACATGTAGAAAAGAAAATCCACGGTACAAGCGCGACAAACAGAAAAAGATAGAATTTTTCTATACCGGCGCGCATTATTACAGAGAATACAACCGTATAAACAAGTAATTGCAGAAGCGGATTTATAAATGTCCATAGAAAACCCAATACCGAACCCTTGTATCGTCCGCGTAAATCTTTTCTTACAAGATTAAAAATCATTTCTCTGTAAGAATATATTTCTTTAAATATTTTCATATATTTCTCTTCTCTTCCTGTTGAATTAAATGAATATCTTCTAATCTCTTACGAATTGTGTTTCCCATAACATTTGCATTAAATAATTCTTTTACCGTCTTGCCGTTGGCAATTAATTCTTCCCTCCACTTTGTATCGGAAACAAGCCTCTTCATATGCCTTGCCGCTTCATCAATGTCAGGCTCCGCCCATACGTATTCTTTTCCAAGATACGATCCTATAAATTTATCTTTCACAGGTATCAATTTATAACCGACTAGCACTGCGTTTTTATCTGTCATATAATCCATGTTACCTGAATACGCCGTACTTAGAACAGGAGTGCCGAGAATCATGGCTTCTATCGGTATAAGACCGAATCCTTCGGCGCGGTGAAGTGAAATAAAAGTATCAGATACAGCGGTAAGCGTCCTCATTTCTTCATCTGTTAAAAAATTATCAATGTAATATATATTAGAATATCCTGACAGCATATTAAAAAGTTTTTTAATATGTTTTCGATGTTCTCTCGCTTTATTTATTTTTAAAACTAATCCGACATGCTTGTCTTCAGGGGAAAAAGCTTTTTTAAAAGCCTGTACGGCGGCCTGCGGATTCTTGCGCCCGACATGGCTGTCGCAGTCATAGGCTGCCATAAATAAAAAAATATCATTTTTTATTTTAAAATATTCCCGTCCGTTTTTTATATTAACGCTTATATCCCCGGCGTATAAAGGAAGCGGCATTACATGAACGGAAGATTTCTTTGCGATTCCATCAGCGCTAAAACGCGAAATAACCCATATTTCATTCAGGGAATGAAAACCTCTGCGCCATACATCAGGAAATTCGGACAGTTCCCATGCCCAATACGCTGCATTATAGCGTTTATTCATCTCGTTATAATCCAATGCACGTAACGCGCGATTTATTACATCTGCGTTTAATACAATCAAATTGACATTGTATATTAATTCATTGGTAACTTTATCTTCATAACTAAAATTATGTTTGTCGATATTTAAATAATCGCAAAGATCAATTATGCAATACGGGATATTTACAGCATCAAGCGCTTTTGCGATTAAACGGCATTGTAATCCGACACCCGTTCCGGATCTAATAATGCCGATTATGTTAATCCCTTGCGCAAGGGATTCATCGCAGGAAACAATGTTTGATCTTCTTTCTCCAACCGGTTTATATAAAATAAATTGTTTAAAAAACTCACGATATCTGTGAGGAACAAGTTTCTTAAGGGATTTCTTATGCATTATTTTTTTAAAGGCGCCGGAACTCTAATAATTTTTCACACACAGTGTAATTTTCTTCATATTTTTTAAATATACTACAATATACGGACTTTCCCCGTAATTATATTAATAAAAAACGAGAATTTGGGCTAATCAGGCCGTAAAAACGATGTTTTTTGACCGGATAGACGCGATTAATAACGGCGGCCGAAACACACTCATTAATAATTTAACGATTTTAATGAATTTTCATCACTATTTACTAGATTATACAATAATTGGAACAAAATAACTAGTTATGAAGCCGGAATTTACCGTTTATTAAGCGACAGGATGACAGAATGGTATATTCGCTTAAAAACGCTTCCTTTTTCGTAATTTTTGACTATAACAAGCGGCGCGCGGCTTAATTCTCCCTTTTCATCAGAAATAATAAGGAAACCCGCTTCAGAACCGGCTTTTAAAGGAGCCGTGAGAGGATAATTTAAAACGGTTTTATAAGAAAGCGATTTCGCCCGGGTGAAAGGAGAGGTAAAATCTGCGGATTGGGAGAGTGTCAACTCAACCTCATTTTCCCTACCCTTCCATAATTTCGCTGTCTTTGGATAGGCGTTTTCTATTTGGCTGCCGGAAGGACGGACAGTTTTAAATAATTCAAACGCCCATTCCAGAAGTTTCATTCCGTCCTGCGCTCTAAGACGGGCTCCGTAGCGTACATTGGGCGCTCCCAGCAGAACCAGAATAAAGCGCGTGTCGTCCCTTTTTGCCGTAAGCGCGATATTAAAACCGGATTCGTAAATAAAACCTGTTTTTAAACCGTCTACTCCGGGAAATAATTTTAAAAGATCGTTGCGGTTATGCTGAACTATTGTCCCCGGATAATTACGCCGTCTTTCCTGTACGTTAACCGCTAACGGATAGGCGAATTCATCTACAGAATGAAATTCGCTTAAACTATGCGGATGCATAATTAAATATTGACGGCAGAAAGACGCGAATTCTTGCGCCGTTGTTTTATTATATTCCGATATTCCAGATGATTCAGCGAAACGCGTAATGTAAAGTCCCATGTTTCGCGCTTCCATCGTCATTTTAGCCGCAAACTTTTTCATGTCAGGCGAAAGCCGAAGCGCGGCGGCGACAGCGGCGTCGTTACCGGAAACTACGGCAAGACCGAGCAATATTTCGCGTAACGTAACAATTTGCCCCGGTTCCAGAAACATTAAACTCGATCTCGGCGGCTGGCTCTGTGCCCAGCTTTCAACCGTTATGGGAACTATTTCATCATAAGACGCTCTTCCTTCTTCTATTTCTTTCATTACAAGGTGCATGGTCATTAATTTGGTAAGAGACGCGGGAGGTATTTCGTCGTCCTGATTTTTTGAATAAAGGAGAGCTCCTGTATGAGCGTCGATTAATACAGCCGCATGCGAATGAATTTCAGGAGCGGTCTGTAAATACGGAACAAGCGCAGGCGGAGTTTGGAAAATTTGCGCAAAGAGACAGACCGGTAAACAAATCAGCAAAAAGACAGGTAATAATATTTTGTTCATGGAAAATTAAAATTCTGCCTGACCGACCGCGCGCGGATAAGGAATAACGTCGCGTATGTTCGCCATGCCTGAAACATATTGAATAAGCCGTTCAAAACCCAGTCCGAAGCCGGCATGGGGCACTGTCCCGTAACGGCGCAGATCCAGATACCAGTTGTAGTCTTCGCTTTTTAATCCCATTTCGCTCATGCGCTTTACAAGTCTTTCCAGATTGTCTTCGCGCTGAGAGCCGCCTATAATTTCACCTAACCTTGGAACAAGCACGTCCATGGCGCGAACTGTCCTGCCGTCATCGTTTAATTTCATGTAAAATGCTTTAATCTCTTTCGGATAATCAGTAACAATCACAGGACCGCCTGCGACTTTTTCTGTAAGGAATTTTTCGTGTTCGCTTTGAAGGTCGCATCCCCATTTAGGTTCAAATTCAAACAGATTTTTACCTGCCGCCGCCTTTTCCAATTCTTTAACAGCGTCGGTGTATGTGATATGTGAAAATTTGGCGTTTACAACCTGCTTTAAATTCTCGATAATCCCTTTTTCTACATGAGCGTCAAAAAACGCAAGTTCATCCGCGCATTCATTTAACGCGGTGTTAAAAATATATTTTAAAAAATCTTCGGCAAGAGCCATATCGTCCGCAAGTTCCGCGAAAGCGATTTCAGGTTCTACCATCCAGAACTCGGCAAGATGCCTGACTGTGTTGGAATTTTCAGCACGGAATGTCGGTCCAAAGGTGTAAACGCGCGAAATCGCGGTTGCGTATGTTTCCGCTTCAAGCTGGCCTGATACCGTTAAAAAAGTTTTCTTTCCGAAAAAATCCTTAGAATAGTCTACCGGCTGATTTGCGCTTTCCCGGGTTTTTGCAATCGCTTCCATGTCCAATGTCGTTACCTGAAACATCGCTCCAGCGCCTTCGCAGTCACCGGCTGTAATAACCGGCGTGTGAAGGTAGTGAAAATCATTCTCTTGAAAATATCTGTGTATGGCGAAAGCCATTCTGCTTCTAAGACGCGCGACAGCTCCGAATGTATTGGTACGGGGGCGCAGATGGGCAATCTCGCGCAGAAATTCAAGAGAATGTCTTTTTTTCTGAAGGGGATATGCCTGTATATCGCCCGAGGTCTCCGCGGGAGCGTCTCCCGTAACTGTAAGAGAATTTGCGGCAATTTCCACAGTCTGCCCGGAAGCGGGCGAAGGGATGAGCTTTCCGCTTATTTTCACGGAAGCGCCTGTAGAAAGAGCGCTTAGCGCGTCTTCGGTTGAAGCGCCGATACCCGCTCCCCTGTCGAAAGTACACTGAATACCCGAAAAACAGGAACCGTCGTTTACTTCTACAAAGACAAGGTTTTTCATGTCTCTTTTAGTTCTGACCCATCCGCATACTTCAATATCCTGCGACCGGGGAGTTTCATTTAAAATACTTTTAATCAATTTTGGCAACATAATGGAATTATATAACTTTTAACGGATTAGTGAAAAGTAGGCTCAAAAACAGAGTAGCATAAAGTATAATTTCGTTATATACTAAAGCGGGAGGTTGTCATGGTGGATTTAACGCTAATCGACGATGTGGAAACCTTATTTAACGTAGGTAACGCGGCAGGCATGATTAATAATTTTGCCGAAGCGTTTGATTGTTTTTATAAAGCGGCAAGACTGGGTTACGCTCCCGCTCAGTGCAGTCTTGCTTTCTGTTATGAGAAAGGCCACGGCGTACCTCACAATTACACTAAAGCTGTTGAATATTACAGAAAATCGGCGGATCAGGGATACGCGCCGGCTCAGTGCAATCTTGGCTGGTGTTACGAGAGCGGCTACGGAGTGGATCAGGATTTAGACATCGCCGTAGCGTTTTACGAAAAAGCGGCTAAACAGGGGTACGCGCCCGCGCAGGGCAATTTGGGTTTTTGTTACGCAAATGGAAACGGCGTTCCCAGAGACAATGATGAAGCTTTCAAGTGGTATTATAAAGCGGCATCGCAGGGGAATTCTTTCTCCCAGTTCAATTTGGGCGAATGTTACGAACACGGCAAAGGCGTTTCTCAGGATATGAATAAAGCGCTTGAGTGGTATAAAAAATCCGCGGAACACGGATACGCGCCCGCTCAGAACAGCCTTGGTTCATGCTACGAAAACGGAAAAGGGCTTGCTGTAAATTTACTAAAAGCGTATGAATGGTACAATCATGCGGCTTTCCAGGGTCATTATGCCGCGAAGCAGAATGTCGATAATTTGAAAAAGAAAAATATGTAGTAAATATTTATGGATAAAGACGAACTCATCGAGCTGATTAACGTAGGTTCTCTTGACATATCAAAATTAAAAATGCTCCTCTGCGACATGAATACGGTTGATATCGCTGAAATTCTTGAAGAGCTGGACAGAGATAAAATTATTCAATTATTCAGAATCCTTCCCAAAACAATCGCTTCCGATGTTTTTTCTTTCATTGATTCCGATTATCAGCAGACTATTATAGAAGCGCTGACCGATTCTGAAATCGGAGATGTTATAAACAAACTCTTTATTGACGACGCTGTAGATTTTATCGAAGAGATGCCCGCAAATGTTGTGAAGCGCGTATTACAGCACGTTCCTTTTGCAAAAAGAAAAATTATAAATCAGATTTTACAGTACCCCGATGATTCGGCGGGAAGTATAATGACAACAGAGTACATCGATCTTCGCGAAGACGCTAAGGTAGAAGAAGCGTTTTACACAATCAGAAATATCGGGCTTAACAAGGAAACAATCTACAACTGTTATGTGACAGGAAAAGATCAGCTTCTTGTCGGCATGGTCTCCGCAAAAACATTAATGCTCTCCGATCCTCACGAGAAAATTGAAGACATAATGGACAGCAATATTGTCTTTGTCCACACAACAGAAGACAGGGAAACCGTTGCGGACCTGTTCCAAAAATACGCGCTTTTGGCAATGCCTGTCGTAGACAAAGAACAGCGCCTTGTGGGCATCATCACAGTTGACGACATCGTTGACGTTATCGTCGAAGAAAGCACGGAAGATATTCATATGATGGCAGCTATCGTTCCGTCAGACTATCCGTATTTAAAAACATCTGTTTTTAGTCATGCAAAAAACCGTTTTTTATGGATGTTGATTCTTATGCTTTCCGCGACCATCACAGGCAGTATAATTTCCGGTTTTGAAAACGGGCTTATGGTAATGCCGATTCTGATGTCATTTATCCCGATGCTGATGAACACGGGCGGCATCGCCGGTTCTCAGTCCTCTACATTGATCATCCGCGGTATGGCGGTAGGTGAAATCGATTTAAAAGATATTATTATAATTTTATGGAAGGAACTGCGCATCGGTATTTTATGCGGACTCGGTCTTGGTATTGTAAATTTTACCCGCGTTTTAATCGTGAACAATAAGGACTGGCTGTTGTGCCTTACTGTTACCCTGTCGCTGTTCTGCACAATATTGATGGCGAAAACAGTCGGCGGCATTCTCCCCATTCTTGCAAAACGCTTAAAAATCGACCCCGCGATTATGTCGGCGCCGCTTCTTACAACCATTGTAGACGCGGTATCGCTTATTATTTATTTTTCAATCGCCAAGGTGATAATGGGGCTTTAACCCATGCTTACAGACGCGCACTGCCATCCTTTAGATCTTATCCGCGTTTTTCCTGAAGCGGAAAAAGAACGTAAAGAACTGGGAGTCCTTGCGGCGGCAAGCGCCTGCGATTTGGAAGAATTTTTATATCATGAGGAAATCGCGCGAAGCAGCGCCTCGGAAAAATCAGCGCCTCTTCTTTGCTGTTTTGGCGTTCATCCCCAGCTCCCGGGCGAAAGAGCGAAAAACTCCAAACCTTTTACAGAAAAAGATTTGAATAAGAGCATGGACATTCTTCATAAACTTTGCGCTGAGGACAGAGCGGGCGCAATCGGCGAATGCGGCTTTGATCTCTACAAAGACGAATACAAGGAAACGGAAGCGATTCAGGATAAAATATTTGCGCTTCATATAGAAGCGGCGATAAAATTCAATCTGCCTGTTGTTATTCATGCGCACCGCGCTATGCATAAAATTTTTTTATATTCAAATCAGTTATCAAAGTGCAAAGCGGTTATTTTCCACACATGGCCAGGAACTTTAGACGAGGCAAAATCATTATTACGGCAAAAAATAAACGCGTATTTTTCATTTGGAAACGTAATTATGCTCAACCACAAACAAGCGATAAAATGCTGCGCCCTGCTCCCGAATGAAAGGCTTTTAACAGAAACCGACGCTCCTTACGCGCCGCGCCGCGGGGAAAATTTTTCATCATGGACAGATCTTCCTTTAATACTTGAAACCGTCTCAAACCTTAGAAACGAAGCCGGCTGTAAAATAACCGGCAAAGAACTGGAAAACCAGATCGATATGAATTTTATGAGAGCGTTTTTCCGTTAATCTGTATCATCCGAAGAGCCGAAACCGTAGTCGGCAAGTTTGCGTAAAAGCGTTTTTCTGCCGATTTCCAGCGTTTCCGCGGCTTTACTTTTATTGCCTTTACAGTAGGAAAGAGTATCACGGATTATTGTTTTCTCACATTCGCTCATGCTGGAGCCAAGCCTTATGTTTATCCAGCCTTCGTCATCGGCATCGCGGAAAACGGGCGGCAGATCTCCTACAGAAATTATATTTGATTGACACATAACGACAGCGCTTTCAAGGCAATTTCTGAGTTCGCGGATATTGCCGGGCCATTCATACGCGTAGAGACGCGCACGGGCTTTGTCGTTTATTCCGTCTATTTTTTTATTATTTTCCAGCGCGAATTCCTTAATAAAATAGGCGATTAACAGGGGAATATCGTCTTTTCTTTCGCGTAACGGCGGAACATTAATATTAACAACATTTAAACGGAAATAAAGATCTTCCCTGAAATTACCTTTTTCTATTTCCGCCTTTAAATCCTTGTTCGTAGCGGTGATTATACGCACGTCGGTTTCGACAGTCTGCTCTCCTCCGACTCTTTCAAATTTTTTCTCCTGAAGGACACGGAGCAGTTTTATCTGAATATTAGGATCGATTTCGCCGATTTCATCAAGAAAAAGCGTTCCGCCGGAAGCAAGTTCAAAACGCCCCCTCCTCTGCGAAACGGCGCCTGTAAACGAGCCTTTTTCATGACCGAAAAGTTCGCTTTCCAAAAGCGAAGGCGAAAGAGCCGCGCAATGCACTTTTATAAACGGCTCATCTTTTCTTGGAGAAAGATCGTGTATCGCGTCTGCGACAAGCTCCTTTCCAACGCCGGATTCGCCCGTTATTAAAATTGACGCTTTTGTGGGAGCCGCCTTGTTCATTGTATCAAAAACCTCGCGAATACTGCGCGATGATCCGATAATCGATTTAAATTGTTTTTTACGCTCAAGTTCTTCTTCCATCTGCCGGTGTTTAAAAAATAACTCGCGGTTATCCAGAGCGCGCTTAACCTTTAAAGAAAGATGGTTTAAATCGACAGGCTTTGTAAGAAAATCCCACGCGCCGTCGCGCATTGCGGCAACGGCGGTTTCCACAGTGCCGTGTCCTGTCAGCATAATTACGGGAAAACCCGGAGCCTGCGAAAGGATTCGTTTTAAAAGTTCGTCGCCGCCGAGACCCGGCATTTTAAGATCCGTTATAACAAGATCGATGTCGCCGTTATTAAAGCGCTCCCATCCTTCGTCGCCGTCTTCCGCGCATGCAACTTCGTATCCATCACCCTGCAAAGCTTCGGCAAGACCGTTTCGTATGTTTTTTTCATCATCAATTACAAGAAGGCGGAATTTCATGTTTCGTTTCCTCCGTTATACGCAAGCATTCTGGTCATTTTCTGCGGTATAGGCAGATTAATTCTGAATTCGGCGCCCGTTCCCGGCGATGAATCCACAGTTATTTCACCTTGATGTTCTCTTATAATTTTATACACCTGCGTAAGACCGAGTCCTGTGCCTGTTTCCCTTGTTGTAAAATACGGTTCAAATATTTTCGCAAGATTTTCTTTGCTTATTCCGATTCCTGTGTCGCAAATTGATATTCTTATTTCATTATCGGTGTAATTTGTCGCTACTGTTAAAACGCCTCCGTTCGGCATTGCTCCCTGGGCATTTTTAATTAAATTGAGCAAAGCCTGCTTCATGTACCTCTCGTCTATGCGGATTTTTGGGATATTTTCATCCAGTTCAAGCATGCATAAAATGTTCGCCTGTTCCATTTCGATTCTGACAAATTCCATTATCTGGGAAATTAATTCGTTTAAATCTTCTTCTCTTAATTCAAGATTCATCGGTCGCACGGCAAAAAGAAAATCAACAACAATTCTGTTAAGTCTGTCTATCTCTTCCTTGATTACGTCGAAATATTTATCGGTATTATTTTCCGGCGACTCATTTTTCGCCAGCGTTTTTTGGAGGAGCTGAAGATGTATCGATATTGAACCTAGCGGGTTTTTTATTTCATGCGCGACGCCGGCCGCCAATGTTGTAAGACTTGCAAGATTTTCAGCCCGCCTCAGCCTTGCTTCGTTCCTTCGTTTTTCTGTAATATCTTCTATGTAAACAAGGGTTCCGGTAATTTTTTTTTCGTGAACAAGCGGGACAACATTGACTGTTAACAGCCTTACGCGCCCCTGCTGTTCAACTTCTATTTCTTTATCCAGCACTTTTTCCCTGTTTAAAATAATATCTTGAAAAGTTAAAACAACCTGTTCATCCAAAATCGCTGTGCTTAATTTTACTCCTTCGATATAATTCATCGGCACCAAACGCTGGGCGCACTTGTTCGCCATTACGATATTTTCGTTTTCATCGCAGACTAAAATACCCATATCGATTGAATCTAAAACATTTTCAAGAAGATTAATCTCCTCAACAGCCGAGATCAAGAGATCCCGTCTTTGGTCCGGGCTCAGTTTATCCAGTTTTCCAAGCGCCCTCTTGAAAAAATCAACCATAACATCCCCGTAAATCCGTTTTTAATTTGAAGAAAAGCGCTTCCAGGGTTAAGGCGGCGTTCATATTATAAACATCAACGGCTGTTACAGCCTCGTTTATATGTTTTCTAAATAAATCATTATATATAATATTGCGCGGATCATTTGTTGAATGCATTACATCGTTAACCAGTTTTAAACCGGCTTTCATAAAAGCGGAAAACGAAATATCTTTAAAATTATTACTTTTAGACAGTACTTCTTTTATAACGCTTGCGCTTTTTACATAACGCTCCTGATTAACGCTTTGCGCTATATGCGTATAACGCTCTCCAAGCAGTTTTAAATATTCAACCCCTGAACGCGGGTTTTTCCCTGACGACATCAGGGTTATCCGCGCAAGCGAGACAATAAACCATGCCGCAAGCGGCGTAATATTTTCTGTGTTTTTTTCAAGAAAAGAATCAAGATAAAAGCTTAGACTTTCATCGCTTGTATCCTGAAAAACCCTGCGTATTACATCTTTTTCGTTTTTTGCGTCTCTTTTTAAAAAACGATACGGTCTCAGCCGTGATAGTATTGTCGGCATGATCGCTTCACGCCTCTGCGCGGTAAGGATAATGCTTACGGTCTGCGGCGGCTCTTCTAAAAGTTTTAGAAGAGGGTTTAACGCGGCTTCTTTCATGTATTCCGCGTTTTCAATAATCAGAGTCTTGCGCCTTCCGCTTGGCGCAAGCCTGCACCAGTAAGTCGCGCTTCGGATGTGCTCGACAGGAATAGAGTCGCTTAAACCCTCCTCTTCTAGCTTTAGAGCGTCTTTTACAAGAGAATTGGAAAGTTTTTCGATATTATTCTGTCCGCAGATCTGAGTATCCAATGATAATAAATCGTTTAAACCTTCATCCAAATCCTGCAAAACAGAAAAAACCTCTTTCGCTGTTTTTGAATCATTCTCAAGTATTACAGGAGAAAAACGAAGCTGTAATTTCCTGAGAGAACGGTAAAATAATATTTTCGCGCTTTGATTCTGCGCATTTTTAAGAAATGACGATTTACACGCCAAAATATCCGATGAAAAAGACTTGCTTCCAAGCGCGAGTATATCCTCATGAGCAAGAATACGGTGCATAGCGCACGCGGAACAGGCACATGTCCACGCCGCCCGCTGTTTAGGCTGAGCTTCTTCGCAGGAATAAACACGCGAAAGTTCAAGCGCGGAGCTTCCCTTCCCGGAAAAAGACGGTCCGAAAAATAACATGGACGGCGCATCGCGGCTGTTTAATATATCGTCGCGTAACTGGTTAATCGCGCTTTGGGCGATAATATTCTCAAACACTTATAACAGCCTCCCTTCCGGCGATCAGAGGCAATAAGAGACGTCCGAAAAAACTGTCAGACAGTAATTCATTCGTGTTAAACAACGGCTGAATATTCAAAATAAAAAGCGTAAAACATATTACAATCATGCCTTCGATAAAACCTAAAATTAAGCCAAGGAATCTGTCAACGCCTGAAAGTTTTATTTTATGAATGATGTCCGAGAGTATTAACTGTACTGTTTTTATTATAATAAAAACAATTAAAAATATAGCCGCGAACGCGATTATTTTTGGAATTAACTCAAGTTCCGGCCAGAATTTTTCTTTAAGAAAAACACCGGCGTTTTTATGAAGGAACAGCGCCGCAAGAAGCCCGAAAATAACAGCCGCCATGGAAAAGACTTCCGCAAGAAAACCCTTAAAAAAACAGCGGACTATTAATAAACCGGTCAGCGCGATAAATATAATATCCATAACAGAAAATGTCACCCGATTTCCTCCATAAGAGCGCGCGCGATAATTTCGGCGCTGTTGCGGCTTCCGATTTTTTTAGAAGCGGCTGCCATCTCTTCCCTTTTTATTTCGTCCTGCGCAAGTGATGTGATGGCTAACATCAGCTCCTGCATACTGGTATTCCCGCTTTGCACGTATGAAGAAGGTAGAACTTGCGCGGCTCCCGCCTGCTGAAAATAACGCGCGTTTTCGATCTGATCCCCTCTCGTTCCGGCGCCCCTGAGCGGAATCAAAAGCATCGGTTTACCCAAAACCGCCCATTCCCAAATACCCGCGCCGCTTCTTCCCATAACAAGTTCGGCGGCTGCCATTATATGAGGCAGTTCTTCTTTGATATAGGCAAAAGGTTTATATTTCACGTTTTCCTTAATATCCCACGCAAGACCCGGACCTGTCTGATGCACAACTGTATACCATTGCGTTAAACCTTCAAGCGCGGCGCGAACAAGTTCATTTATCTCCGCTGCTCCCTGGCTTCCGCCGAGAACCAGAAGAATGCGCGCGTCATCTGAAACTTTTAAAAACACCCTGCCTTTTGCGCTGTCCGCGCGGCGGAAAATTTCCCGCACCGGATTTCCGCATACCGTTACGCGATCTTGAAGATGTTTTTTAAAGAATCGCACGGTGTCTTCGTATGCCGTAAAAATTTTACCTTTTGTCCGGGAAACAAACCGGGCGTTAATTGTTGTCGCAAGTCCCGGGCTGAAATCCGATTCGTGGGTAAAAACAGGTATCTTTAAAGAAGCCGCCGCCGCGCAAGGCGGTACGCTTACAAAACCGCCTTTGGAAAAAAGAATGTCGGTTTTTTGTTTTTTAAGGATTTTACGGGATGCAAAGAACCCTCGGATAACTTTGAAAAAATCCGCGATTGTACGAAGGGAGAAATAGCGTCTTAGTTTACCGGACGGCACTCCAAAAAATTCGATTCCGGCTTCTTCAACAAGCGTTTTATCCATGCCGACGGAGGAGCCAATCCAAAAAAGCCTGAAATCGCGGCCTGAAAGCAATTTTTTTAGCTCCGATGCGACCGCAAGACCGGGATAAATATGCCCTCCTGTCCCTCCGCCAGTAAATGCGATATTTACCATGAAAAGATTATAACATATTTTTATTTTTTAACCAGCTCCGAAATGCCGGTGACCAATCCTGCCAGATTTTGAATTTCTGAAGGTATAATAATTTTTGTTGCCTGACCGTCAGCGACTTTTGCCAGCGTCTCCAAACTTTTAATTTTGATCAGAGGATCATCGGCATTCACGCTTTTCAGCATGTTAAGACCGTCTGCGGTGGCTTTTTGGACATTCAGAATCGCCTGCGCTTCGCCTTCGGCTTCGCGGATAGCGGCTTCTTTTGCGGCTTCCGCCTGTAAAATTACCGCGGCTTTCTCAGCTTCCGCTTTTAAAATTGTAGACGCTTTCTGTCCTTCGGCGACAAGAATCGCCGATTGCTTTTCGCCTTCGGCTTTAAGAATCGATTCGCGTCTTTCGCGTTCGGCTCTCATCTGTTTTTCCATCGCCTCCTGAATGCTCTTTGGCGGCGTGATGTTTCTGACTTCTACGCGGTTAACCTTTATACCCCACGGATCTGTAGCTTCATCCAGAACTATGCGCATACGGTTGTTGATCATGTCGCGGCTTGTAAGCGTATCGTCAAGTTCGAGTTCTCCGATTATATTTCTTAATGTGGTTGTCGCAAGATTTTCTATCGCGTTAAACGGATTTATAACACCGTATGTATAAAGTTTCGGATCTGTTATCTGAAGAAAAATAACTGTGTCGATCATCATGGTGACATTGTCTTTGGTGATAACAGGCTGAGGAGCAAAGTCTATAACCTGCTCTTTGAGAGTTACGCGCGCTGCAATTCTGTCAATAAAAGGCAGTTTTACATGAATACCTGTGCTCCATGTTGAATTGTAAGCGCCCATACGTTCAATTACAAAAGCGTTTGATTGGGAAACGATCCTGACGTTCGCGATGATTAAAATTAAAAGAAACGCCGATAACGCTATAATTGTCCACATAGTATACCTCTCTATAAATTAATTTGAATTTTTATTATCTTCGATATTCTCATTCATGCCGGCAGCGCGGACAATCGCCTGAACGCCTTCGATCCGCACCACTTCGCATTTTGTTCCTTCCGTCAGCATGGAACCGTCTTCCGATTTTGCCGACCAAATCTGGCCGCTTAATTTTACTTCGCCTCTATCAAATTCGGTTATTTGCTTTACAACAAGCGCGGCTTTACCGACAAGACTGTCGACATTTGTTTTTACTTTTCCTGTTTTAAATTTTTTAATCGCAAACGGACGCGTAAAAACGAGTAAGACAGCGGAAATAACAAGAAAAATCATCACTTGATATACAATCGGAATCGGCAGGAAGGACAGGAAAACAAGAACAAGAGCGGCAAGCGCAAACCAAATAGTTGTTAGACCAAGAGTAAAAGCCTCGATTATCGCGAGAACTATCGTAATCCCAAGCCATATCCAATGAGATTGAATACTAATATCAGCGTCAAACAAAATCGGCATATGTAAATTTATTATCTATACGGGTTATTGTCAAGGGTTGGTTTTAAAGAGAATCCAATTTAGCGCGCGCTCAATCCTGTTTAAAATCCTTGTCACGTATGTCCATCCGTTTGATCTTACCGCTGATTGTTTTCGGCAGTTCGTTTACAAATTCGATGATGCGCGGGTATTTATACGGCGCTGTTACGCGCTTTACGTGATTTTGAAGTTCGCGCGTTAATTCATCCGAGGCGGCGTAACCGCGCGCAAGAACGATGGTGGCTTTTACAACCTGTCCGCGCATGTTGTCAGGAGCGGCTGTTACGGCGCATTCAAGAACTGACGGATGCTCCATTAAAGCGCTTTCAACTTCAAACGGACCAATGCGATAGCCTGAGCATTTTATTACATCATCGTTTCTGCCGACAAACCACAAGTAGCCGTCGTCATCCTTCCATGCCATGTCGCCTGTTTTATATGTTCCATTGTTCCATGCTTTTTTTGTTACTTCCTTGTCTCTCCAATAACCGCGGAAAAGTCCAGGAAAATACGAATTGCCGATAACAGGCGGTATGCTTTCAGAATCGCAGTCTTCGCTTTCGTACATATTTTTACCGGCGTTTGTTATGCTCATGTTGCCGGCTATACCTTCGTCACATTCATTGCCGTCTTCGCCTAACAGCTTAAGACCAAAAAGAGGCGCCGGTTTTCCCATTGAACCTGGCTTTATGGGCAGCCATTTAAATACCGCCGCCATAACGGAAGTTTCGCTCTGTCCAAAACCTTCGCGTATTTCAAGCCCTGTAAGTTCTTTTAATTTATTTAAAACTTCCGGGCTTAAAGGCTCGCCTGCCATTGATGTGTGTTTGATAAAACTAAAATCATAAGCGGACAGATCTTCTTTAATAAGATAACGGAACACTGTCGCCGGAGCGCAGAAGGAGTAAGGCTTTAACCTCATTATTGCGTCTAACATTCCTTTGGGAGTAAATTTTTCAGTATCGTAAACGCCAATCGCGGCTCCGCAGATCCACTGTCCGTATATTTTTCCCCATGCGAATTTTGCCCAGCCTGAATCGGTTTGCGTAAGGTGAACGCAATTATCTTCAGCGCAGTGCCAGTATTTGGCGGTAACAATGTGCCCAAGCGGCAGACTGTGATTGTGAAGCACCATCTTTGGCATTCCCGTAGTGCCTGAAGAAAAATATATTAACATCGGGTCTTTTGTCGCCGTTTGTACCCTGTTAAAGCTGTCAGACGCTTTTTCGATTTCTGCGCGCATATCAATAAAACCTTTTGGAATTGATTTACCGATGACAGCGACATTTTCCAGCTTTGGGCAGTTAGGTCTTGTTATGGCGATATTATCAAGAAGTTCTTTATCATCTACCGTTATTAACAGTTTTACATCGGCGACATTGCAACGGTACTCCAGATCTTTGGCTGTCAGTTGATATGTGCCGGGTATGCAAATCGCGCCTATTTTTGAAAGAGCACACATAATCATCCACACGCCGGGACGCTGTTTTAAAATCAATTTAACTACATCGCCTTTTTTTATGCCAAGCGTAAGAAGAGCGTTCGCGGCTTTATCGGAAAGTCTTTTAACATCGGCAAAACTAAAAGATTTCATTTCCCCCGAATCGTCCGTCCAAAGCAGAGCGAGTTTTTCAGGTTGTAATTTTGCCCATTCGTCAATTACGTCATACGCAAAATTAAAATTGTCCGGCATATTGCAACTGTAATTTTTACAGAAATCTTCGTAGCTGTCAAAATCGATACGCGGAAGGTAGCGCGATAATATTTCGTTCATATATTCCTTTTCTATTTTTGAATTATCGTAATAAATTTAGCCGTTCCGTTTACGGCGCTTTGGCTGTGCGGCAGCCGTGCGTCAAAATAAACTGAATCTCCCGCGTTTAAAATATGTTCTGTTTTTACAACAATTACTTTTACCTGTCCCTCGGTTACATAATTAAATTCCTGTCCCGAATGTGAAACTTGTTTTGCAGACGGCTTTGAAGAATCCAAAGTTACAAGCAGAGGTTCCATCGTCCTGTGTTTAAAATTATATGCAAGACTCGAAAATTCATAACCGGGGTAGCGTTCAACCTGAACGCCCTTGCCGCATCTGCAGACAGCGGCGCTTTCCATTCTTGCCTCTTCTCCAGTTAAAAGAACTGTTGCATCGGTGCCGAGCCTGTCTGCGATTGTATAAAGCGCGCTGATTGGAATATCAAGCTCTCCGCTTTCATATTTATTATATGTATCAAACGGGATTTCCGTTTCTTTCGCCATATCAAAGGCGCTGATCTCAAAAATCTCTCTTAACTCTTTAATACGTTCGGGTACCTGAGCCGCTTTCTCATTCATAAAAATTCCTTCAAGCTTCTTCCCGTTATATTATCATATTCATCGCGGATTTCAACCGGAACCGCGACTTCTTCTGTCCCGTAAAGATTAAGCCTGCCTTTCTCAACTTTTAATCCTGCAATTTCATTATTTAAAACTAAATTCACATAATCGTTAATGCTATTCAACTTATTTTCTGAATATATTCCAAAAGTTTCGCCGTATATTATATCGGCAGCGTCATGTATATCGGTTCCCGCCGTGACAGGTTTGCCCAATTTTTTAGCATAACTGTTGGCAAGCGCGTCAAAAGAGAAATCTTCGTGTCCGCCGTTTACAACTTCTACAGCGTCTACGCATCCTGTAGAAAGCACAATGCGGGGGATATAAGCTCTCTGTCTGAACGGGTGCGCCTGAACAACACAGCCTCCGGCGTCTCTTACCGCGCGGTACTGCTCCAGTCTTGTCCATGTTTTACATTCGGGGTGGGCTAAAAGCCATTCTTTATCAAGCCCGTAAATTAAATAATCGTCACATCCGTCGAATGTTTCTTCCCACCCGAAAAAGACATCAAAATCAAGGAGGTCGCCTTTTTCCTTTGCGTTCTCGTAACCTGAGTAAAAATATTCCACCCACTTTTCCCAGGGGAGTTTTCTTGATATTGCGCAGTTCGCGTTATAGAAATGATCCGTAACAATAAGACCTGTATAACCTTTTTTTTTATACCCGGCGATATAGTCGGAACCTATAGAGATCGCGCACTTGCTTACTCCTGCGGTATGCAGGTGAGTTTCATATAGATACGCCACGATACGCAGATTATATAAAAAATGCTTGATTTATTCAATAGTAGGTTATACGGTAATCCTTTAATTTTTTAAAGCCTAAACCGCTATATAAGCGTCTTGCGGCATCATTTGTCTTTCTCACAAAGAGGGTAACGCCCTTGCCTTCCCCCGTTAAAGAGGCTATAAACTCCGCCGCCATCTTTTTAGCAATCCCTCTGCGTCTGTAATCTGGATCAACGTAGACGCCTCCTACCTGATACCGGGTAAAAGAGACGGCGTTTACGTTAATTTTGCCCACAAGACGCCCGCCGACCTCAGCCGCCAGTATTTTCCCGCCAGCTATTAAATTTGCGGTATTTATCCTGCTTGCCGCAGGGTTAAAAACAGAGCCTTTTGGGAGCACTTCTTCCTTTTCATAAGCCGCCTGTAAAGGCGCCATCCCGTCAATATCGATCATTTGAGGAACACGCAGGATAAAGTTCGAACGGCTCGACGAGTTTGATATTTTACCCGCTCTTTTCGGCGGTGTTTCAAGAGTCATAAGATCGTAATCAATTATATCCGCAGGCTGTCCGCCGATTTTTTCAATTTCACTTTCAAAAATCCGCACTTCATTTTGCAGCCCTTGAACCGAGTGAATCTTTTTCGCGCGCATCAGGCTTTTTAGAAAAACAAGAGGCGGTATTTCGTTTCCGCCGCGAAGAGCCGGCAGTATGGCGCTTTTTGAATTAATCACAAAACCGGCAATTTCATCGTTTTTTCCGCTCAGTATCCATGCAGGATCATTCAACTTGTCATTGCCAAGGAATTTCGCGCACGCGCTTACATAATCTTCTTCTATATCGATAAGAAATTCCTGCGCGCGTTTAAAATCTTTCTTTTTTATTTTTTGCCACTTGAAAATTTCATTCATACGGCAGGATACCTTGCGCGGGTATTCTTCCGATTATTGCAGAAAACCCGGCTGCAAAAGATTCCGCCGCGTAGCTGTAAACGGCGACAGCGCCTGTAATCCACGGCGCGCTTTCAATATAAACAGGGTTAAGCACGGATAAAACTATAACATTTTTATTTAATTGCTGAATATTACGAAGAAGATTCAAACCCGAATTATCAGAAAGACAGAAAATAATTGTGTCCGCATTACGCGCATATACCGCGAAATTGGCGGGGTCTGTCGCACCGGAATAGCGGAATACTGACGCGTTTGGAAACGCCGCTCTGCCGTATGTAAAAAAATCGGCGAAATTCCCGGCTAAAAGAACCTGCCCGGCTTTTTCTGAAGTAAGCGGAAAAATTTCTTCAGGCGGATTAGGCTTTACAATTGTCACGCTTCGCGCCGCAAGATTAAGAAAAAAAGCGGAGCCTTGAGGATCTTTTAATTCCGCCTCAATTTTTTTAATATCAGGTATATACGGAACTTTTGAATTGCCGCGAAGGTATATAAGTTTTAATTCAAGCGCTTTGCGCGCCGCGTCTCTTACGTGTTTTTTAAAATCTTCTTCGTCTCTCATTGAATTTATCAGAAATGTCCATACAGGATCAAAAAGAAGCGGCGTATCGGAGAACATAATAATATCATTACCGGCGATAATTGCCTGTTTGGCTGTTCGCGACAGAGAACCTGTCGATATAATAGCGCCCGCCATCATTAAATCGTCTGTTATCACAAGACCGTTAAAACCGATTCTATCGCGTAACACGTCGCGCAGAAACCATGAAGAAAGAGACGCGGGCTGAGAGCCGCCGTCTGTCAGCGGAAACGCAAGATGCCCGCTCATCACCACAGGCAATCCTTCCGCAGCAAGCATACGGTACGGAACCAGTTCCCTGTTCCAGAGCGTTTCATATGTTATATCGATTCTTGGCAGAACCCCGTGAGAATCAAGGTTGGTATCGCCGTGTCCGGGATAATGTTTCGCCGTCGGAATAACTCCTGCGGCAAGCTGGCCTCTAACAAACGCTGCGCCGAGGATGCCTGTTCTTACAGGATCATTTCCAAACGCTCTTGTCCCTATTAATGTTGAATCCTTGTTTGTAAAAAGATCGATAGCGGGAGCAAAATTCATATTAACTCCGATAAGGGCGAGTTCTTTCCCGATATAATAACCGGAAAGATACGCGTCACGCGGATAACCGGAAGCGCCTATCGCCATATTCCCCGGCGTTTCGCTTGTCGATCCTTTGATATGGCGAATCCATCCACCTTCCTGATCCGTCGCTACAAAAAGCGGAATATTAAAAGGCCCTGCAAGACTTGCCGCTTGAAGCGTTCCCACAGTCCTTGCGAGCCTTTGAGTATCCGAAGTATTCCATCCAAAAATTTTAACGCCGCCGATATTCCTCTGTCTAATCCAATCCATAATAAGAGGCGACGGATCTTCTCCAGCCCATCCCAGCATAAACACCTGCGCGAGAGCCTGTTCATCCGTCATCGCGCTTTCAATTTTCTCCGCCAGTTCCGAAGGAGATCCCGCGTCATTAAAACTTAAAGAGAAACAGGGAACCGCTAAAATAAAACCGGTTAAAAAAATTAAAACCTTACAGTTAAATTTCATCAATGTATCCTGAGGCGTAGTGGGCGGCGGCTGCGCCGTCAGCGGCGGCGGTTACTACCTGACGAAACGCGCCTGAGCGGATGTCACCCGCGGCATAAAGCCCGGGAATGTTAGTCGCCATTTTTTGATCGGTAACAATGTAGCCACTTTCGTCAAGCTCAGGCTTTACGCCGCTTGATTCTAAAAACGAAGACTGCGGAACAGTTCCGGCAAATATAAAAACAGCGTCAGCTTCTTCTTCGTACACTTTGCTTGATTGCGTGTCGGCTAACACCACGGATTTTACTTTCGCTTCACCTTTTATTTCCTTTATTACGGTATTGTACCGCGTTTCTATGTTTGGGTTTTCCAAAGTCCTTTTAACAAGGGCTTTTTGCGCACGAAAACTGTCCCTGCGGTGAATCAGAACGATCCTGTCTGTTAAACGCGACAAATAACGCGCTTCATCGCAGGCGGCATCTCCTCCGCCGACAACAAAAATCTTTTTATTTTTAAAAAAATTGCCGTCGCAGGTAGCGCAATACGAAACACCCTTACCGGAGAATTCCTTCTCTCCCGGCGCGTTTAACAGGCGCGGCTTCGCGCCTGTTGCGATTATTACAGCGGGCGCCGTTCGCACAGAGCCGTCCTGAAGACAAACAGAAAAAATATTATTATCTTTTTTAATATTATTTACAGAACCGTAAAAAAAAGACGCGCCAAAGTCCTGCGCCTGCTTATGTAAATCCATGGCAAAATCATAACCGGATTTTTGCCCCGCGCCCGGATAGTTTTCAAGTACATCAATAACCAATGCCTGCCCGCCCGGCGAAAGCTGTTCGATTACAAGAACTTTTAAATTCGATCGGGCGCCGTATTGCGCAGCCGTAAGGCCTGCAGGTCCGGCGCCAATTATTATTAAATCAAAATCAGTCATTTCTTCTCCCCGGCTTTAACGCCGAAATATATACATTTTTAACAGTATGAATTATAGTAAATTGTGAACAAAAAAGCGTCAATTACACCGGTAATATTTTTGGCAGTATTTCTTTGTTCCGGCGCCTTAATATATTCGCAAACCGCGTTCCCGCGTCTTGAACCTGACCAAAAAGCGCTGGAATTTTACAAACTTGGCGCGAACGACGGCTATTCATGGATGGAACTCGCTCAAATCTCTTTATGGGCTTCAGGAGATACGGCGTCTTCAAATCTGGATATAATCAAAGCGGCTGTCTCAAAGCTGAATAATTCGGCGGAACTGCCGTCATCCGCAGGAGAAAAAGCGGAATTTATTCTTACCTTTATGCATTCAAATTTTTTAAAGAGATACTCGCTGTATCAGACAAGAGTTGACACTTTGCTGACAGTCGGCACATACAACTGTGTTTCATCGGCGGCGCTTTATATAATTTTTTGCAACTCAGCCGGAATACGAACCAGCGCGGTAATTACAAAGGAGCACGCTTTTGTTATTGTTCATATTGACGGGAATGAAATCGATGTGGAGACGACAAACCGCTACGGTTTTGATCCCGGCAACCGCAAGGAATTTCATGATCAATTCGGAAAGCTTACAGGCTTTTCTTACGTGCCTGCGCGGAATTACAAAGACCGCCAGACAATCGAAAACATCGAACTGGTATCTTTAATTTTAAATAACAGGATAGGCGATTACGAAAGACGAAACAATTTAATAGACACTGTCCCTCTTGCGGTAGATCGCGCCGCTCTTTTGCTTGGCAGTTCATTTGATGTAACCGAACAGGCAACAGCGTCAGAATTTTTATTTACAGATCCGCGAAGGGATTTAATGGACAGACTGTTATATTACGGCGCTATTCTTTTAAAATCCGGCAAGGAAGCGGAAGGTATCAGGTGGGCTGTTTTCGCTTCTTCAAGATACGCAGATCCAAACCGCTGGAATGATTTTTTTCTTACCGCTGTTAACAACGGAACAGCAAGACTTATTAAAGACAGAAAAATAAAAGACGCTGAAATATTTCTTGAAACCAACAAATCTTATTTAATAAAAGAAGATTACGCCCATTTAGATTCATTGATTATAGACACAGACCTTAAAATCCGCGCCAATAATATTATTACTTCCGCGGAAGGTGACTCTGTTATTTCCGCTGTTAAACAGGCGCGGGATTCCCAAAGGCTCTCCGAAAAAAGAGCGTCCGAACTATTAACTTTCGCGATTCAAAAAACAGCGTCTTCCATTTCCGCTCCTCCCGGCAGAAACTGGCGTGCGGCGATTGAATACCTTGAAAAAGCGCTTTTTCTGCACGGCGCGAACCGCGAACTTGAGCAAACAATACGCACATATAAAAGCAATCTTGCTTTAGATTATCATAACCGTTTTGCTTTGGAATGGAATAAAAAAAATTACGACGCGGCGGAAAAAATTATCAACGAAGGGCTTGAACAGTTTCCCGATAACAGGCAGTTACTGTCCGACAGGCAGATTATTAACAGACAGCGGCAATAATTATTAACAGATAATATCTCGCAAAAATTCCGCGATCTATTCGTCCTGCGTCTGCGCGGAAAATTAACGCGAATAATAATTAATCAAGCAGCCGTCTATCAATATCTGCCTTTCCGCGTCGGTGAGTTCGCCCAGGGCGGCGTTAATTTCTGTAATTGTGTCACCTAACACATAACCGGTAATTTGACTGGTTTTTTCCTGCACAGCCTTTTTAATGCCAGGAAAGAAAATAAAATCGCCGTTTTTAAACGCTTTCTCGTCAGCAACAAGGAACGGCAGAATACCCCAGTTGATAAGGTTTGATCTGTAACGTTTTGTCGCGTATTCAAGCGCGAAATTGGCAGAGGCGCCAAGAACTCGCTGGCAGGATGCGGCTTGCTCCCTTGCGGAGCCGTCGCCGGGTTTACGCGCAAAAATAGCGCTTCCAATCCCGATATTATCAGCGCCTGTTTCTTTACAACAGTCGATTGTTTTTATTTTTTCTATTAATTTATTTAATTCGCCGTTTTCTGATAATTGTTCCCTGTTAACCGATTTAGCCCGTTTAACATAATCGGGGTCTTTGCGGCTTAACGTAAACTCAGCCAGTTTCAAAGGATTGGAACGGTAAGATGAAGTCTCACCTGACGGAATCAGCTCGTCTGTTGTTGTAACAGGGTCTGTTATAAAACTGACCACCTTTAACAGCAGGTTTTCAGAAAGCGAAGGCATTTTAGGCCAGTCTTTAATATTGGGACCGAAAACAAGCTCTTCTTTAGGCTGAGGTTTACCCGCGCCGTTGTAAACCCGTTTATCATACACGCCTTTGTCAAAGAAGAATTTATACTTGCCGTATTTTATATCCATTTCCGTCGCGCCGGTAATTTTTCCGCCGTTAACGGCAGTGGCGGCGATTGACCTTGCATCCATGATAGCGACAGAAGCAATCTGCCCGTCGTTCGGCTTGGAACCTTCGCGGTTCATGAAATTGCGCGTAACATGGCGGATCGAAAGCTCGTTGTTGGCAGGCGTATCTCCCGCGCCGAAACACGGACCGCAGAACGCTTCGCGGACAAGAACGCCCGATTTCATAAACGTTTCCACTGCGCCGTTTTTAACAAGTTCCAGATACGTTGGCTGGCTTTCGGGATACACGCTCATTGTAAAATTGCCGCTTCCAATCGAAGAATTTTTCATAATGTCAGCCGCCGCCATAATATTTGAAAAAATGCCGCCCGAACACCCGGCGATAACCGCCTGCTGCGCCCACACGCCATTGTCGCGGTATTTAAGAGAAAGTTTTAAATTCATTCCAGAATTTTTATTTTCTTCATCGGTTTTACTCAGGATTTCTTTCGCATTCTGAAGGAATTCGCGTATTGTAAACACATTGCTCGGATGAAACGGCAAAGCGATACAAGGTTCAATTTTTGATAAATTTACTTTTATAAAACCGTCATAATACGCGGTATTTAAAGGATTCAACTCTTTATAATCGCCTGCTCTTCCGCGATCTTTTAAATATATTTTTACATTATCGTCTGTTCTCCAGATCGAAGACCAGCAGGCAGTCTCTGTTGTCATAACATCGATACCGTTGCGAAAATCAATCGAAAGTTTATCAATACCGGGACCGATAAATTCCATCACCTTGTTTTTTACATAGCCGTTTTTAAAAGTCGCTCCGATAATCGCAAGCGCAACATCCTGAGGTCCGACTCCTTTCGCAAGCTCGCCTTCAAGATATATTCCGACAACAGCTGGAGACGGCATATCGTATGTTCTTCCGACAAGCTGTTTTGCCAGCTCTCCGCCGCCTTCGCCGACTGCCATTGTACCCAAAGCGCCGTAACGTGTGTGGCTGTCCGAACCGAGTATCATTTTACAACAGCCCGCCATCATCTCGCGGTTATAACTGTGAATAACTGCCAAATGCGGCGGAACATATACGCCGCCGTATTTTTTAGCGGCGCTCAGCGCGAATACATGATCATCCTGATTGATAGTGCCTCCGACCGCGCAAAGACTGTTATGGCAGTTTGTAAGGACATACGGAACCGGAAACTGCTCCATTCCGCTTGCGCGAGCCGTCTGAATGATCCCGACATAGGTTATATCATGAGATGTAAGAGAATCGAACTTAAGCGTAAGATTGTTATTATCATCGCTTTTGTTATGAGCGCGAAGAATACCGAAAGAAATAGTTCCTTCTTTAGCCTGATCTTTAGACGCGGTAATTCCGCGCTGCGCCAGCTTTGCGGATACATCGGCATCATCTGCGATAATATCTTTACCGTTAATTAAATAAACGCCGCTGTTAAATAGTTCGATCATAATAATCTCCTATTGAGATTTTATCACATTCCAGCTATAGTGTGAACAATGGAAAAAACGCAGCGCACACGCAATTTTTGTATTATCGCCCACATCGACCACGGCAAGTCAACTCTGGCGGACAGACTCATTCAGAAAGCCAAGCTCGTTGACGACCGAAACTTTCAAGATCAAATCCTTGATAACATGGATATTGAAAGAGAGCGCGGCATAACGATTAAAAGCCAGGCTGTTACAATCCCGTACAAAGGTGAAGACGGCGTTGATTATACTCTCAATCTGGTTGATACGCCGGGGCATGTTGACTTTAGCTACGAAGTGAGCCGCGCGATTAATTCCTGCGAAGGAGCGCTTCTCCTCGTTGACGCGACACAGGGAGTACAGGCGCAGACTCTTTCCAACATGTACCTCGCGCTTGAACACAACCTTGAAATTGTTCCTGTAATCAACAAGATTGATATGCCCGCCGCGGATATTCCGCGCGTAAAAAAAATGATAGAAAAAGACCTCGGCCTTGACGCGGAAATGTCAATTTTATGTTCCGCGCGCCAGGGTATCGGCATAGACGAATTAATGGAAGCCATTGTAAAACGCATCCCCGCTCCTTCGGGAGATCCGTCTTCGCCTCTGCGCGCTCTCATATTTGACTGCCATTACGATCCGTACCGGGGTGTTGTCGTTCACCTTCGTTTATTTGACGGCAGTTTAAAAAAAGGAATGAAAATTTCTTTTATGTCGAACGGTTCCGTTTACGAGATAGAAACCGCCGGTGTTTTTAAACTTGCTTTAATCGAAACAGGCGAATTATCGGCGGGAGATGTCGGCTACATTATCGCCGGCATTAAAACTGTAAGCGACGTTCGGGTCGGCGACACTGTGACCGGAGCCGATAATCCGTGCGTCTGCGCCCTGCCGGGTTTTCGCGAAGTAAAACCCGTTGTGTTCTCGTCCATCTACCCTGTTGATTCAAACGATTACGAAGAGCTTCGCGCAAGTATGGAAAAATTAAAACTGAACGACGCAAGCCTTATCTACGAAAAAGATTCATCTGCGGCTTTGGGATTCGGTTTCCGCTGCGGCTTTTTGGGGCTTCTTCACCTCGAAGTAATTCAAGAACGCCTTGAGCGCGAATTTGATCAATCCGTTATATTCACCGCTCCTTCTGTTAAATACAAAGTGCAGATTAAAGGCGGCGAAGAAACCCTGATCGACAATCCGATGGAATACCCCGATGAAGGGCGTATAGACAGCGCTCAGGAGCCTTATATCCGCGCTTCCATCATAACGCCGACAGATTATCTTGGAAATATCATGACGCTCTGCCTTGAAAAGCGCGGTGTTCAAACCAACATGACATATCTCGATGAAAAACGCGTAGAATTAATTTACGATATGCCGCTCTCGGAAGTTTTGTTCGATTTTTACGACCGCTTAAAAAGCATAAGCAGAGGCTACGCCTCCTTTGATTACGACATAACCGACTACAAACCTACAGAACTTGTCAAACTTGACATCCTCTTAAACGGCAAACCTGTAGACGCGCTTTCTCAACTGGTATTCAAGGGCAACGCGTATGAACGCGCGCGGAAAGTCTGCGAACGCCTTCGCGATGAAATCCCGCGCCAGCAATTCAAGATTCCGATACAAGGCTCCATCGGAAGCCACGTAATCGCGCGCGAGACCGTTAACGCTCTTCGCAAGGACGTACTTGCCAAATGCTACGGCGGCGACATTACGCGCAAACGCAAACTTCTGGAAAAACAAAAAGAAGGTAAAAAGCGCATGAAAATGGTCGGCGACGTCGAACTTCCGCAGAGCGCATTCCTGGCTGTGTTAAAAAGCCGGGACGAATAAATTCCGGTTATACTTGAAACCCGTCGGCGATAACAGAAATTTTCTGAATTGAAGTATGTGTTTTAACTGTCAATTCCGAAACACCCTGAGCGCCGTTATTAACATTTTTAATGCCGCCCGACATCTCTTCCATGCAGGTCATAATTTCATTGGCGCTGGTTTTTAAAGTGTCAATTTCCTTTAGCATAACGGAACTACCGTGCCCCATTTCCTGCGAGCCTGAGGTAACCTTTTCTGTGTGTTCATTCATCATCCGTAAAGAGTCAATTACCTGAGCCGCGCCGATTTTCTGCTCCCGTATGGCGTTGTTAACTTCGTGAACCAGTTTTCCGGTTTCTTCGATGCGATTGGACACGTCGATAAAGGCGTTTGTTGACGCTTCGGAGTCCTTAACAATATGATTGATAGTATCAACGATCTGTTTAAGTTCGATGCCGATCTTTTTTGATTCATCAGTAGAATTAATCGCAAGATTACGTATTTCGTCGGCAACTACGGCGAAACCCTTGCCCGCTTCTCCGGCGTGCGCGGCTTCGATTGCGGCGTTCATCGCCAAAAGGTTGGTTTTTGCGGCAATTGTGGCAATGACTTTATTCGCGTCCTGCAGATCCTGCGACTGCTCGACAATTGTGCGTATACGTTCCGCGCTTTCCTTCTGGATACTGCTTCCCTTCACGGATGATTCTCCGACAGTCTTAAACTGCGTTTCCATCTTTTCAGTTACAGAACTGATTGACGTAATATTTCCAATCATCTGCTCAACCGCTGCAGACGCTTCGTTCATGCTTGATGTTTGGGCGTTAATCGATTCGTCCAGCGCCTTGATGTTATCTGAAATCCGCTGTACAACCTGCGACGAGGTGTTTACGCTTTCCATCTGGTTTTTAGTTTTTTCAAGCACTTGTTCAACCGATACTGACATCTGCCCGACAGAAGCCGCCATGCCGGAAGCGTTTTCTTCCAGTTTATTTCCTACATGAACAAGAACGTCTTTTCCGCTTTTAATGTCATGAATACCTTCGCTTAAATGATCGCAGAATAAATTTACCATACCGGCAATTGTACCCAATTCATCTACCGAGCAGACTGTAATGCGCCTTCTTAAATCTTTTTGATCCGAAGAAAGGTTTTCAAGCTGTTCAACTATCGATGTAAACAAAACAGACGCGTTCTTTTTTAAAGTAATACACAAAATGGTGACGCATAAAAAGACAACAATAATTGGAATCAGCAGTACCAGCCAGTTGCTCCCGTGTAAATCTTTAAGACTTCCGCCGGCTTTGCCTATGCCAAGTAATGTTACAGAACATGAAAACATCAACGCCATTACAACAGCCGCCAACGGGATTATCATGGCTTTTAATTCCTGCCGGTTTTCGCGAAGGTTTCTGGGATAGCTGGTAAAAGTCCGCGCCATCAATGTGCCAGAAACCATACCGTCGCCGGATACATAGATAAAAGTGCCTACCAGCATTCCAAAAGCAAGGGACGCCAGAAAAAGAGGTCCCTGCATATCTTCCTGAATGGACAGGTATTCCTTTTTAATATAAACACAAGAAAGAAAAACAGCATGAATTACAACATTCAACGCTATCATTTTTATCGGAATCGCCCCGATTTTTTTAATCCGGCTTGAAAACTCTTTTTGCTGTTCTTCCGCAGAATTTGCCTGTTTAAAAAAGGACGCGCTGAAACATTTAGCGTTTCGTCCCAGAATAACACAGTAAACAACGAGGAAAACAAGACTCGGAATACCGAGCCTTAGAGAAAGCTGCGAAAAGCTGATATCAAAATAGATCAATATCAGAAAATCCGCCGCAATCATGGCAACCCCTGTAAGGAAAACAAGCGCCAAAAATGAGATTTGATAATTGATGTTTTTCATTATATAATTATACAAAAAAAGATAAAAATGTTCTACTATGTTTCCTGTTTTTTTAGCTATGTTTTCTACAATTTCGTTATATTCGCCTTTTTAAACTAATATAATACAAAACCGGATATGCTGGAGCAGATAGCCAATGCTCTTGAAATTGAGCCTTATAAATTATTCAACAACCCTATCAAATTATTAATAAATATTTTAAATCGCATTAAACAGTTTTAGCATAGGATCGATCTCAGCCCTCACTCGTTTTAAAAATGACACGTCTTTTGGATCGGGTTTTCGTCCTCCGGCGCAGTCTGGAAAATGCGACCAAATGTAATCGCACTCGTCAATTAAAATATTCAGCCGCTCTTTGTCCGTCACATTCTCGCCTGTTAAAATGCCGCGTAATTCCATTAACCGGTTTTTTTCGCTTTCAAAGAAATGATTTAATTCAGAATTTTTCTCACAAAGACACTGTTGGCGCGAAAATCGCATAGAAGATGAAAACTCTCCCTTTCCTTGCGCATCCTCTGCGTCTTCGCCAAACCTTTGGTTTGAAGTTTGCGGGAACTTTTCGTTCTCTATTTTTAGCATATCCATCGCTTCGTTCATTGAAAGGGTTTTAAGTCCTAACGGCAGCCCCGTACTTTCTATGTCAAAAATTCGCGGATCGGACGCAAATTCATTCTCAAAAAGACTGCGGTAATTTTTCATTATCGCGCCTGTATAAACCGGTAATCCCGTTTTTGAAATTGCGGCGATTGAAGATGATCCAAAAGCCGCCGTGTTAAAAATTCTTCGAAGACGTGTCTGCGCGTTAAGGCGGCCCCGGTGTCCCGGAGTCGAGCGCGCGTGGTATTTATCAGCGGTGTAAGAAAAATCGATTCCGACGCAGATGATCCTGCCGCGGGTCAGACGGCGCGCGAGTTCAACAGCGCTTAAACCGACTGAACCAAGCGGAGGAAAAACCGCGGGGAGCAGTCCCGCGCGCCGCAGACGCTCAAAAATCCGTAGTTTTGTCCACGGCGTAAAGAAAAGGTATCCGCCGCCTGAAAGATTTTCCGCCGTAGCAGGAAGCGAAGAAAGATCGACAGCCGTTTTTACATTCCAGCCGCCGCACCCGATAAAATCACGCAGATTCCAGTGCTGGCTTTCCAGAATAACAACTAAATCAGGAACAATACCCCTGTCCTTTAACGCGCCCAAACATGTATCAACACAAATAATTTTAAACCTTCGCTCTGCTTTTATTTTATCAAGAATGTCATCTAACGAAGGACCTGCGCCAAGAACAAGAACAGTTTCATCGCCGAAAGATAAACTGTCAACCGAGGAAAACCGCGAAACAAGCCTGATGTTGCGTAAGGCATTTCGAATGTACAAACGCCCGAATTTGGTTAAGGTTAAAGCGTTGCTCCATCCTGTCGCGATTTCGTCGCGAAGGGACTCGCAAACAGATTCGTAAATCTCTGGAAACAACTGCCAGCCGCCTGTAAATTTTATCATTTCGACCCTGCGGAAAGACAATTCTCCCCATTGAGCGCTAATAAGGGCAAGTAATTCTTCGGCTTTACAAATATTTGTAAGCTTGAAATTTTTATTTTTAACGAGCGAAGGATCAATATTATTTAATGTAAGTTCGTAAAGCTCAGGATCGGCTTCCATACAGAGCACCGCGCAGCCTTTAGTTTCATTTTCCAGACGCGATAAGAGACGGGAGATTCCGTAACCGTAAAGCGGCGAAGGGCATAAAAAAAGAGTTCTTTCTTTTACAGAAACTGCATCCGCCGTTTTATCGGCGCGGCGGATTGGGTCAATTCCGGAAAGAAGGGTCTTTCCGTTTTTTACAATATTACTGTCCAAAATAACGGAAATAGGTTTCCGAAAAACGGTCATCCATTTTATCGCTATTCAGGAAATAAAAATGCAGTGATTGTTCGGCTGTGGAATTTAAAAAGTACGATGAATACATACTTGCGATGCTTTCAAGAGCGGATTCGTCCGTCTGAGTTTCCGCCGTAGGAATAAAAACATATACATTGCTTCCCTGAACCAAAGGTTTGGACGGAGCGTTTACCTGCGTTGAAAAAGCCGTCGTCCAGAAATTTTCATTCTGCGACAATGCTTCAAGTTCCTGCGAACTGATACCTTCAACTGTCAGAGATTCAAGTGAGGTAAAAAGATCGACGCCTCCGTGATTGACGGGCAGAGGTCCGAAACTGGTCATCGATTTATTCCTCCAGCGCGCGGCGTTGATAAAATCGGCGCTTTCAGATTCAACTATAAAATCGTTCGCCTGCTCAATCGCCCAGTCTTCCATAAGCCCTCTCGCGTAATTTCTTACATACGAGCGCACCTTGTCCATTACGGCAACATCGTTAAAATCCGCCTGTGTTAATTCATTTTCAATTCTGAAAAACGACCAGCCGTCGGCAGTTGATACGACATCGCTAATCTCACCCCTTGCAAGACCTAAAATAAACTCGCGATCTGCTGAATCTCTTATCTCTCCGTCAAGTTCATACATATAACGGACGCCCATATCACCGCCCCTGTCGGCATAACTGTCATTCGACTGGGCTCGCGCGGCGTCTTCAAAAGTCATCGTTCCTTCTTTAACCGAAGCCAGAATTTTCTTTGCTTCTTTTTCGTTTGTCGATACAGAAATTTTGGACATGTGTATGGAATTAAACAATTTGACGTTTTCGTTAGCGTAAGCAAGATACTCGCTGTCGGGATAATCGTCAATCTGAAAAGAAATCGCTTCGAAATTTCTTTGCGGCGAAGACATCGATGCAATAAAATTCATTTCGTTTTCTGGAATCAAAAGTCCGAAGTAATCGTTAAAAAATGAAATCTTCGCAAGCTCGTCCTGAGTCTGGCGCCACAGCGACAAACGGGATGCTTCAGACATCCTGTTGTACAGAGCCATCGAAAAACGCCCGTTATCCTGGAATTGCGGAAGCTGCAAAACCGCTTTGTCTACAGCTCTTTCGGACGGAGAATAATTTGATCTTTTCGCCATTTGCATTATACCCGTATGCACCAAGGCTCCGTCATAAGCCTGCTTCCAAACATAATAGTTTACCCAATTATCGTTCGGATCGTATCCCTGATTGCGGAAATTGTAGACAGCCCGTTCGTAATACTGGGAAAACATGTTACCCGGCACCCATGAAATAGGAGCTTTGTCGTAATAGCCGAATGTTAAATCCCCGCCGCCGCCGCCGAAACCGCCGCCCGAAAGGAAGTCGCCGCCTACAAATGTTACGGTTACAAGAACCAATATAACTACAGAACCTATATAAACACCGGGATTTTGTTTGAATTTTCTGGAAATCTCCTCGGAAAAAGTCTCTTTTTCCTGAGTTGGAGCGTTTTTACCCTTTTTTGCCATAAAATACCTCTGATTTTGATTTTGCCTTAAAACAATACCATTTTGGCTCCTTTTTGTCTAGCGGAAAAAAATTTGAAAAATTTTCAATTTCGAGCAAGCTTTTCAGCGCCTGCGCGCCATATATAGCAGGACGGAAAATTCTGTCCTTGGAGGTTTTTATGAAAATGTTATTTTTGGTGCTGGGAGCCTTTGTTTTATTCGGCTCCTGCTCAACCCCGGAATCACCCGGCGCGTCAAACACGCTGGGGGGCAGTTCTCAGGCGCTGCTCTATCTGAACTGCCGGGCGGTGTCACAGGAAGAGGTCGAATTCGAATTTTCGCAGCCTGTGACAGTCAAACACATAAGTTTCGAACCGGAACTATCAATCGCGTCGGTGGAAAACGGCAGTACGGTAAAAGTCAAACTGGACGAAATACCGGAAGCCGGAAAAATGATTATCACCGAAATTGTCGCGGAGGATGAAAAGAGAAATTCCATCAATGTAATTATTTCATTCCGGTCCAGAAATGATCGGATGCCGGCTTTGTTAATTAATGAAGTATGCACCGAGTCCGCAAGCGCCGCCGCCGGTAAAAAAGCGGAATTTGTGGAATTAAAAATGAAATCCGACGGCAACATGGGAGCGATGCGTCTTGTTGTCCATGGAAATTCCGCCGCGGCGAAGGAAACAATTTACGAGTTCTCTCCTGTCAATGTAAAAAAAGACGATTATGTCGTCCTGCATTTCCGCACATACGACGAAACGAACAAAGACGAATACACCGATAATCTGGCGGAATCTGGCGGCGTTAACGCAAAACCTGACGCGCGGGATTTTTGGGTGCCGGGAACAGGAAAACTTTTACATAAAACATCTTTTATCTATATTTTGGATCAGGATGATAATGTAATTGACGCTGTTGTTCTTTCCGAAAAGCCCGATAGCTGGTGGTTAAAAGATTATTTCGCAGAAGCCGCGGAATTTTTATTTAATAAAGGTTCGTGGAAATCGGCGGACGGCGGCATATGCCGTCCCTCGGACGCTGTTATAAGCGGCGGCGGTACAAACACCAGAACAATCTGCAGAGACGAAACAACAGAGAACATAAACTCGGCGGAAAACTGGTATGTAACTGTTACAAGCGGAGCAACGCCGGGAAAATTAAATAATCCGAACCGTTACTCAAAGTAATTTTTTAAAAAGGTTTTCGATATCGTATTTTGGGGCGGAGCCGGTTTTCTGGACCGCCATTTCACCGTTCTTGTAAACGATCAGCGTGGGAATGGAAACAATCCCATGCTTTTCGGCAAGAGCGCTGTTTTCATCTATATTGATCTTTCCTACTTTTAACTGCCCTGAGTATTCATCGGCAATTTGATCGATGACAGGACCTATCATTTTACACGGACCGCACCATGACGCCCAGAAATCAAGCAGTACGGGAACCGCAGACTGCAACACTTCAGATTCAAAATTATCATTAGTTATTTCGATAGTGCTCACCATTTTTCTCCCTTTTGTATATTTTCCATTATTGACTGATTTTTGACAAGCGCCATTTTTATCTATTGACACAATTTTAACATTATGCCATGATCGAATATGGAAGCAACTAAATATTTTAACGAAGGCCTTTCTTACGATGATATTCTTCTGCAGCCCGGTTACTCCGAAATACTGCCGAAAGAATGTGATGTCAAAACCGTACTTTGCGACGGAATCAATTTGAATGTTCCGATTATCTCAGCCGCCATGGACACAGTTACGGAAGAAAAACTCGCGATAGCGATCGCGCTGGAAGGTGGAGCCGGTGTGATTCACCGCAACCTGAATCCTGAGGAGCAGGCGCATCAGGTATCAAACGTAAAAAGATATCTTAACTGGATTATCGATTCGCCGATTACAGTTCCCGAAGACGCGTATGCGCGCGATGTAAGACAGCTTGTTGTAAAATACGGTATTTCAGGACTGCCCGTTGTGGACAGCGAAGGCAGACTGCAGGGTATAATCACAAACCGCGACCTGCGTTTTTGCAAAGACGATTCCCTTCCGGTAACGAAACTAATGACATGCGATGTTGTGGTAATTACAGGAGAGCCGACCGTCGATAAAGCGCTCGATAAATTTAACGAATTCAGAATCGAGAAACTTCCTGTTGTTGACAAAAACGGAAAACTGACAGGTCTTATAACTTTAACGGATATAGAAAAACATGAAAATTTTCCAAACGCGGCAATCGATAAATCAGGCCGCCTGCTTGTAGGCGCCGCGATTTCTCCGCAGGATTATTCAATCCGCCTTCCTTTACTGTCAAAAGCAAAAGTTGATTTTGTCGTTCTTGATACCGCGCACGGCGATTCAAAAAACGTGCTGGACGCGATCCGTAAAATAAAAAAAGAATTTGATATTCCCGTTATCGGCGGAAATGTCGCGACAAAAGAAGGCGCAAGAGGATTAATAAAAGCCGGAGCGGACGCTATAAAAGTCGGCATAGGTCCCGGATCGATTTGCACAACGCGCGTAATCGCCGGAATCGGCGTTCCGCAGTTTACCGCCGTACTGGATTGCGCCGAAGAAGCGTCAAAAACCGGCATCCCCGTAATCGCGGACGGCGGCATAAAATTTTCAGGCGATATAACCAAAGCAATAGGCGCAGGCGCGAATGTTGTAATGATTGGCAACTTATTCGCCGGTTTAAAAGAAGCGCCGGGAAGCGAAATAATTTTTGACGGAAGAATTTACAAGGAATACAGAGGAATGGGCAGTATGGGCGCTATCGCAGACGGCGCCGGAGACCGTTACCAGATAGGTAAGGATGAAGAACCTGTGCCGGAAGGCATCGAAGGGCGCGTTCCCTATAAAGGAGAACTTCGAACATACATGAACCAGCTTGTTTCCGGCTTACGAAAAGGCATGGGCTACTGCGGTTGTAAAAATATATCGGAACTTAACAAATACCGCAAATTTATTAAAATCACAGCGGCCGGTTTAAGAGAGAGCCACGCGCATGACGTGCAGATCACGCAGGAAGCGCCGAATTATTCCAGAGTTTAATGAAAGAAAAACTCGAGCTTTGGTACGTAAAGATTTGTACTCCCGATTTTATACCTCTTGATCCCGTGCAGTTTCCGCACCGCTACAAGAAGCGTCAAGATGTGGAAATCGTTTCTTTTTTGGCGGCAACAATCGCGTGGGGGCGGCGCGATTTAATTCTGCGTTCGGCAGAAAAGATGTTCGCGCTGACGGGAAAAAGCCCTTACGATTTTGTCGTCTCAGGCGAATATAAAAAACTTAAAAATAAAAACATTCACCGCACTTTTTTTGAAAATGATCTAAAATATTTTTGCCGAGGTTTTGAACACTGTTACGCGAAATACGGCAATTTGGAAAAATTGTTTGCGTCATCTGAAGACATTTGGCGGGGAATCGCACTTTTTCGCGAAGAGATGGCAAAGGGTAACAAAGGCATATATTCCAAACATATTTCCAATGCAGGTGAGGCGGACAAGTCCGGCAGCGCATGCAAGAGGCTTAATCTCGCGCTCCGCTGGCTTGTGCGCCCGGGGCCTGTAGATTTAGGGCTTTGGAAAAGTATTAAACCTTCTTCTCTTTTTATTCCGCTTGATGTCCATGTCGCGCGGACGGCAAGAAAATTAAAACTTTTGGAACGAAAATCCAATGATAAAAAAGCCGTAATCGAACTTACAGAAAGATTGCGTGCTTTTTGCCCTGAAGATCCTGTTAAGTATGATTTTAGTTTGTTTGGGATGGGAGTGATGTCATAAGTTACATAGTACCATCGTGATGAAAATAAAGTCTTTATTAATTGGGTAACTGCTGTTATTGCCGCCGGAGCATAGCGTGCATACGCTTTAATAAAGTGGGTGTTTTAAAGTGATTATTTAAAAGAAGTAAAGAATACTTGAGCGTTTTATTAAAAAATATTTATAGTGTGCCTAACATTCTAGGTAACTAACGTTAGACGACGTAATTTTTGCTTTTTGTTAATTAATTCCTAATACTAATTTCATTCCCATTTCAACTTCTTCCATTGTTTCTTTTGTTATTTTTGAATATTTTTCCTTTAACCTGCTTCTGTCAATTGCATATAATTGCGCAACTATTATTACAGAATCTTCTTTTAATTTTGATTCTTTTTTCTTAATTAATACATTCCCCGGTGCATCCAATAAACGTAAATTTGTGGTTAAAGGCAATACAACAATTGTTTTAATCCTGCTTTCGTTAAACCCATCATCCTGTACAATTAATACCGGTCGGGAATAACCGATTTCACTTCCATAAGGAATTCCAAATTCAGCCAGCCATATTTCACCACGTATCATTTTTTGTTAATTCTCTTATTGATTCAAGCCCTGCTTCGGAAATAGGTTCAAATTCTTTATAATAATCGTCATTGTATACTTCATTTAATTTTTGAGTTATATATTTGCGATTATTCTTTTTAATGTATTCAATTAACGCATTACAATATAATGCGCTCCGGGTAATCCCCATATATTGGGCTGTTTCTTCAGCCTCCATATATACATTATCTGGTAATGATACTGCTGTTTTCATATTTAATAGTATAACAAAAGTATAAAATAATGTCTATAGCATTTTTAAAAATGTTTTCATTAACATTTTGTGTGTATGATTTTTCATACAGTGTAAATTTGTAAATATTATATTCAAATATTATTTCACATAACGTTCTAGGTAACTGACGTTCTATCAATCCGAATAAGGGCTTGCGAAGCAAGACCAAGTCTGGCAAAATGTGGGTGTAGTTAAGGATGACCGCTTTCGCGGTCAATTCTAAGAGTGGGAATGGCTTTAGCCATGACCTAGCCGAATGGAACCCCAAATGCTCGAACAGGACATTTTGCAGTTACCGTTTGTTATGCGCTGGTTCTTGCATTTTTATTAATTGAAACTATTCCAAAACACCAGTTTTTTTACCAAACTCAATCAACCATTTCTATGTTTTCAATAACCCATCTGATCTGGTTTCTGATTGACCAAAAACTATAAATACCGATGGTTATAATTGATAAAAGGTACCATATAACCCAACGCCCAAACAATCCGCCTGCCGTTCCTTTGAACCTGTAGCTTTTTCCACCAATGGTAGAATTATCACAAATCCATCTTATGACTGTGCATAGAACAAACGGTGTTGCCAGCCCGAGTGAAATAACACAAAGAATGGGGGCCCAAATACAAAAGAGGAAAATTGCTCCAACTCCTCCTGAAAATTTTGATTCCATAAGATTCTCCTTAAAATAAGTTTGTTTTAGCGGTATTTTAAGGTTCCGCATACCCATAGGGAAAGAAAACTATGCCTTTCCATCAGAAAATGTTAGTTAAAAATTTGTTCACAAAACTGATGTTTTGGAATAAATTCAATTTATAACTAAAAATATTATCAATTAGATATTACTTTAGCTGTTACCCTTCACTTAAATTTTCAAATATCAGTTTAAGAAAAAATAATATTATTCGACAAAATTATTATTATGCCCATATACCATCAAGAAATATAAATTCTTTCTTATAATTTCCTTATTTAGCTTAAGCAATTATAAAGTCAATTAATGCCCAAATGCCAAACCAATCAATAAGCAGTTTAAGTATTCCCAAAACTTATTTGACCTCATAAAAACATGTCCACTCCAAGATAACCAAATACAAAACATCCAAGAATTATAAAAATGTATTTATCTATATCTTTTTCCAAATATATCTCCCTTTATACATAAGACTGTTATTATTTTACAATTATACAGAATAAAGTCAAGTACTTTTTTGCATTATATTACATTTCAAAATACTTGCACCTAACGTTCTAGGTAACCGACGTTTTGCCAGCCCGAATAAGAGCTTGCGAAGTAAAACCAGGGCTGGTAAAATGTGGGTGAGTTAAGGATGACCGCTTTTGCGGTCAATTCTAATAGTGGGAGCGAGCAAGAACCGAAGGTTCTAAGCGACACCTAGCCGTGGAACCAAAGATTCTTCGAACCTCGAGGGCGCGAACAGTGCCTGCAGCAGTTACCGTCTGTTATGCGAAATGTCCCGCGGTGTGAAATTTTTAAGTATAGTGCTAGAAAAAGGACTTGACATAATTTAAAATTTATGGGATTATTAGATTTCTTATATCTTATAGAAAATTCTCAAAAAAAGGAGTAGGTTATGAAGAAGTGTATCTTTGTTTTTATGACTTTAATGATTATAGGTATTTTCAGTATCTATGGTCAAGAACAACGTTTTGAGGCTGAAAATAAAATACCTGATTTTACTTTGGCAAATGGGACTGGAGATGTTATTACATATATCGAAATCAGACCGTCAAAGAAAAAATATCCCAATGATAAAAATGTTTGTGCATTACAGAATATTATATTGAATGATCAACAATCAATGCCGTTTTTTCTTCCAGAGCAAATGAAGGGATTGGATAGTTTTGATATAGTCCTACAATACGGTAAAAAAATAGCTAAAACAAAAATCAGCATTTCCGTTGAGCGAACTAACAAAATTCCTCTTTTTATAATGAACATAAAAGGAAAAAATTCTACAATACCTTTAGTTAGCGGCGCAGCAGGTGGAGGTGCTACAGCCATTGGTATTGGAACGGGATTAGGGATTTCTGTTGCGGCTTATGGGGCTGGTGGTTTTACTTATTATATGGCACTGATCGGTTCAATTGTAGGTGGAGGTATGGTTGCTGGAGCTACTGTTATTGCTACTGTTCCACTTTTAGTTGGTGGTGGGGTATTTGCATTAATTTATTTTTTATCCGCTGATACACTTGTTGTGACAAATATTGACTATGCATTACCATGAATATAAATGTTTTGTGAAATGTGTGACACTTCGCATAACAAACGGTAACTGCTGCGGGCGCTGTTCGCGCCCTCGGGGTTCGGTTGGCTAGGTCGGTCGCTACGCTCGCTCCCACGCCTCCCTCACCCACATTTTGCCAGACTTGATCTTGCTTCGCAAGCTCTTATTCGCATTGGCAAAACGTCAGTTACCTAGAACGTTATGTGCAGTTTACACTTTTTTTGTATTTTTTATTTAATATTGATTTTTCTGCAATTTTATTTGCATATGCTACATATTCTTTTATATTTTTTGCCCCACTCTTTTCTAATAAATTTTTCTGTAATTCATTTTTAAAATTAATACAGTCAAATTGTTTTCTTTATTCATTTTCAATTACCTCCCTTGGACTTCTTATTTCCAATATATTATATCCTTCTTTTAGATTAACTGAATTAAACATTTTAATTTTAATTAAATTTACTATATGTTTGAAATTCCAGTTTACTAAAACATCTACACCTATTACTGCTGCCACTGCTATATGAAGCGCATCACTATAATAATTTTCTGAAACGATTTTTTGTTCCATGTATTTTTCTGCAAGTTTAATCATTTCTTCATTTACATTATATTCCTCATAATTAATATTTTGTAAATTTTCTTTAACATGAGACGGCGCTCCATTTTCTAACTCAGCTATCACATGAGATGAAATTATTGGTGTATATTTCTCATTTTTGAAATTTTTAAACAATTCTTGAGTATGTTCTTTAAATTCATCATCAAAATAACCGCCAATTACAGAATCTTCTATATAAATACTTAATTTTTTCATTCCCATACTATATATATCCTTTTAATAAGCGGATTATAATATAAAAGTAATTATTTATCTACTGTTGAAACTGTATACTTTTTTATACACATTATTTTCAATTTTATCTAATATTAATCGATCACACAAGTGCAAATTTCACCTAACAAACACCAACTATACCGCCGCCTTACAACGTCTATCGCAAATCCCCGTCGGCTCAGGACGGTCTGGTATTGTTTAATATGCGCTCACGTGCAGCTGGTTAGAAGGTGCTATTACTTGCCTACAACAGCTCCGCTTGTGCGTGGATTTTTTTCTGCGCCCCAGCCATATGTCACCGGCGGGGATTTGCGCCAGCCGCTTTGATGCGTTTTTTTTGTTTTTGTAAATTCTTATAATGGTGTCAAGCCTTCGCCGAATCAAAGGTTCGATGGCTCTTTTCATGTCTGTGTTTTATATACCAATATCACCGATTTTTGAAGATTTATGTAAGCAGCTTTGTGTCAATTTGGAGTATTTTTACGAGTTTTTCTACATTAACCTTTTCAAAACCTTAAAAAGACTATATAATACAAGTAGGAGATGGTCTATGCCACAAGCCGAACAAATGATACGAAAAGCCGAAACTTTGCCGACTGCTTTACTTGAAGAAGTTGATCATTATATTGATTTCCTTTCTCAAAAAGCTCATGCCGATTATGTTGTTGAAAAACTGGCAGAGGTTAAACGAGATGGCAAATGGCTTACCGAAGAAGAATTCTGGGATGATGACGATTGAATTACACAGCCAGTTATTCAGATTATGCAAAAGAAGATAAAAAGAAATAAAGATATATTTATCCAAGTTTTATCCAGATACTCCGAAACGTTTTATTACAGCATTAAAAAAACATATTGCAATTATTAAAGAAAATCCCTATATGTATCCAATTTACGCCGAAGATCCAGAATTCCGTCGTATGGTAGTAGATAATTATATTGTTCTATATGAAATTTTTGAGGAAGATGAAAAAATTGAAATCGTTCGTATTTTAAGAGCTTCATGGGATTTACCAAAATATTTATAAATATTCTCTTCCATTTCTTGCTTATTTGTTACCAACCCCCACGTCAAGGAAGGCGTGGAGAGACTAAAGACAGCGGGCAAAAAGATTTTTTATTTTAATAATTTCTTAAACCTTAAAAATAAAAACCTGCGAATATTTTCGCCTAACATTCTAGTTAGGCGACATTATTGCATTGATGGACATTGATATATTTTTATTTATTCGCAGCATCTGGTTTAATACCCCGAGGCTTGCCTCGGTCGGAGCAGTCTCATCCTTCGGCATAAGTATTAAACCAGATACTCTTAAAATATTTCCTTGCAGAACGAACCTCCCTTTCAATTAAGCAACGCTTAAGATACCCCGATGCTTGCATCGGGGAGGTTCATTATGTATAATATATAGTGGAAATTAGAATATGGAATTAAATCAAATAAAGTGCTACCTTTTGCAGTTTTGGAGGAATTATGAATTTTAAATTTACTATTGAAGATTTTCTTAGTGATTTTGGTGCTGGATTTGTTTTTATATTTGGACTTGGAATAACTAATTTTGGTCTATTTATTCCAGTAATTGATCTAATGGTTAAATATAAAGATTATAATGTTGGCATAGGAATATTATTGTTTATTATTATATATATTTTTGGTTTAGCTATATCAGCAATTACTAATTTCATTAATCAAGATATTTATGCATTTATTCATAAGTTAATTAAAAATATAAATATGGAAAAACCAAACCTACACCAAAAAACAGAAAAATATAAATTGCATTATTTAATATATTTTATTATTCATTACGTTATAAATAAACTTTTGTTTTTTCTAAAAAATTTAACTCTTTTGTTGTTTTTTAGATATTGGTCATCTACTGAAACCATTATTAGATTAAGAAGAAAGATAAGGATGCTTGATGAAAATAAAAATGTGATGCCAGGAGGATTGGAATATTTATTGAACTTCTCAGAGAAAACAGTCTTAGAAGGTGTATATACAATGGGAAAAAAATATTCAAAAGAATTGAATTCTACTAAAATGCATTACTGGTTTAAATCACAATTTTGGGAACTATTTAGTAGCTCAATATTTTTTCTTTTTATTGTTAATACTTTTATCATAAATAATAACATAACATTATTATCAGCAATAATATATATTGTTGTTTTTTTTACAGGTAAATTTTTAGGCCGTATGTATGTAAAAATGTATTTGAAAGAGATTTCAAGAGAAAGCAATATAAGGAAAAAATAGAATATTGTCTATTTGCTTTTTTACAATTAATGGCTTTGTAATAATTTAAAGAAACAATAACGTCGCCTAACAAACGGTAACTGACGTTTTGCCAGCTTGAACAAGGGTTTGCGAAGCAAGACCAAGTCTGACAAAATGTGGTGTAGTTAAGGACGACCACTTTCGCGGTTAATTCTAAGAGTGGGAATGGCTTTAACCATGACCTAGCCGAACGAAACCTAAAATGATCGAACAGTGCATTTTGCAGTTACCATTTGTTATGTGTCGTTTTTCTCTATTAATTTAACATCTTTTGCCATAGCCCTCCCCGAATTATCTAACATGATTTTATAGGTAACAGTTTGACCAAGTAAATCATGTTTTGATAAATCCAAACGTGATTGATTTTCATGAAAGAATACATCATTGGGCTTATTTTTATCACTGATAAATCCATAATACTGCTTGTATCTATCCTGTCGAATAGTAACTATCTCTCCAAAATATATATCATTTTCAATATTATTATTTTTAATAGATACTTTTTTTCTATTTGTTTTACGAATGTTTTCCAACAGTAATTCTGTGAAATCTTTAACATCCTTAATTCCGAATCTATCTTTTTTAAGTCTCTCAATCCATTCTTTTTTTGTATCACTAAATATTTTTATAGCATTTTTAAACATTTCGTTAGTTTTAAAATCATCTTTTAAGACATCAAGTAATTTTTTACAATAAGCTTCTATACATTTTTCTTCGTTAATATTTGGAACATTCCCTTCAATAATTTCACTAAATATCATTAAAATATGTTGTTTATATGTATAATATTCCTTATCCTCTATATTTTGCCTGAAATATTTTTCTAACTTATAAAATGCTAGTGAAGCGGTAAAATAAGGTAATTTGCTATGACGTTCCTGAAAAATACGATTTCTGTACATTTCTACTAATTTAGTTTCATGACGATGTGAATTATGCGGTTCATATAAAAACATACCAACAAATGATTGTGTAATGCATCGTAAGTTTAATTTTTCGTAGTTTTTTATTTTCACATCGTTACTATATTGTTTTGATCTACGTTCATAATAAAACCTTTCATAACCAGGTGATACAACATTGATGTACTCTTCAAGTTCTTTATGAAATGGTTTTGTTGTTTCAAAAGCTTCTTCATAAACTATATTCTGTCTGTTTGTACTTCTTACAATTTGATTTGTAATTTCATCGTTTTTTGTGGCAATTAATTTAACAACAACAGGTATTTTTCCAGATAATTCTTGGTTATTTATTGAGTTATAAAATATAACATGGCTTGTTTGACAACCATTAACTATTTGAGGATTTTTAATCAATATTTTTGTATTACTTTGACTAAATGATTCACAAACAATTGTGATTCCGTTATTAAGTAAAGCAAATTTCTGAGGTTCAGAGACTATTGTTTTTGCAATTTCTTTATTAATATTATTATCACCTTGATAATCCCTAACATTATCATAAAATAAAGATTTCCTAATTAGTTTATCTGGCGTCATAAGTATTTTATTTAATTCACTGGCATTACAAAGTAATATACATGAATTATCTACATTGTCAGTTTCCAACAGAGGCATTATTTGTAATGTATTTATTGTTACATCGAATTTATTTTCATTAGAATTTAATATTGTAGAAAATTGTTTGCTATCAATAAAATTTATTATTATTTCATTGTATGCATTAAAATTTTCAATTTCATTTTTAAATGTTTCTGCAACTGATACTAATTGGGGATCATTACACCATTTACCCATCGCTACATAATAAAACCTAACATTAGGATTATCATTGAACTTTGATAAACATTCATCCATTAAATAATCTTTTATTTTTATTAATTGCTGTATTTTTTCATTTATTGGCTGGATTTGCTTTTCAGATAAAAATTCTTTTATTCCAGAAGTGAATTTCAATAATTCTCCTTTTTCAAAATGTTCTGTTGCTTTTGACTGTATAAAAATAAACTCAACATCAATTCTTTGCATTTTTTCAATTAAATCTTTTATTTCTTCAAGACTTCTGATAAGTAATCCATTAACTTTAACAGCTATACCGTCAATTCCCATATCATTTGGTCCACCTACATTTACAACATCAAATAATTCATTATCTCCGGAAAAAGCATCAGGTTGATGTCCAACTAATAGTGAATAATTTATAAATTGTTCAAAAGCTGCGCCTTCTTTTATATCTTTGACATCCATTTTTTCTTTAAATTGTTCAAATTTTGAATTAATAACAGGATCCATAACAAATTTTCTCCTTTAATATACAATAATACAATATTATAGTATTTATTTATAAATTAATCAAGTATTTTGGGGAAATATGATTAATGTCACCTAACAAACCATAACTATACCGCCACATCACACCATCTAGCGCAAGTCCCCGCCGGGGCGCACCGCTCGGGATAAATCTCTCGTGCTTAATTTTTCTCATTGACTTTTATTAGGCGCCACGCTATGCTGCACCCTTCATCCACACCGCTTAACGCGGCGCTTTAAAGAGCGCTGGACGAGTCTGGCACTGTTTAACGCGCGCTCACGTGCGGCTGGCTTGAAAGCGCTATTACTTATTTACAACAGCTCCGCTTACGCGGGAGTTTTTATCTGCGCCCCAGCCATATGTCATCAGCGGGGATTTGCGCCAGCCGGTTTGACGCGTTTTTTAAGTTTTTGTAAATTCTTATAATGGTCTCTTAAATCTTTATTGATTGGTATATTTCGTCAAATATCCTAGGTTGACGACATTCCAGCCCACCTTATAAGAAAAACCGAAGGTTTTTTGACTGCTCTTTTCAGTAAAATTACTTTTTCTGCAATTTCGCTAGGCAATGTGGCTTGATTTACATTATTTCCTCTATAATTATTTCTTTTAATATATTAATCCAATTTCTTTTATTATGTAAAAACCTGACTATTTTTAAATGTTTATTATCTTCTCCGATAATATAAAATATCATATAATTTTTTACATTTATTAACCTATAACCTAAAGAAGCCAAATATTTATCATGAACTAATGGGCGAAAATTGGGATTCTCTTTTATTTTATTAATTTTTTCTTTTATTTCTTTTTTCAAATTTTCAGCAGCCATAGGTGCTTCCAATTTATATTTAATATAATTGTAATTTGAAGAAGTATCTTCTTTATATAATTTTGAAATTCTTAATTTATACAAAAAAGATTTACTCCAAATTATCTAAAAATTCCATATATTCATCTTCTTCTATAAATTCACCATTATTTATCTGATCCAATCCCATCTGTAATGAATGATAAAGTTCTAATCTACCGATTAATTCTTCATAAGCCTCAATACTCATCATTACGGCTTGCTCTTTTTGATTATCATCTGTTACATACACTGGTTCCCTGTTTTTTTGACAAAATTTAAGAATTTCATTAAAATTATCAAGAAAATCAGTTGTTTTCCTAATTGCTGGCATTTATACCCCCAAATTAATTATCAATTTATAATACCATTCGTATATTATAATGTCAAGCATTATTTTGACATTACTTCAAATTTTGTAAATTTGCCTAAAATTTTTAATGTAATTTCACCTAACAAACCCTAACTATACCGCCGTCTTACAGTATCTAGCGCAAATCCCCGCCGGGGGTGCACAGCTCAAGCTAAAGCTCTCACACCTTTCATCTACACACACATGGCGACTGACACTTTTTGTTTATTATTTTGGATTTTATGGTGTATTTAAGAGGTGACTGACACCAGCCGCCCAACCAATCTGCCGGGCGCTGTAGAATTTTTTAAAAGGCATTAACAATGCCTGTAAAACACCTTCCTCTCAATGCGCATACAAAAATTCTTTTATAAAGATCTGCGTTGGGGTATCTCTGCTAGTTCCTGTTCCATCGCCGAATTGCCCATGTTCATTACTACCCCAAACCCAGAGAGAGGCATCTGTTTTGATTGCCATAGTATGACTATCACCAGCAGATACAGATGCCTAGTTTGTTTCTATCCCTATTCGTGTCGGTGTATTTTTATTTTCATTTGTACCGTCGCCAAGCTGTCCGTATTCATTATCTCCCCAAGCCCAGAGAGAGCCGTCTTTTTTGATTGCCACAGTATAACCACTACCGGCAGACACAGATGCCCAGTTTGTTTCTATCCCTATTCGTGTCGGTGTATTTTTACTTTCATTTGTACCGTCGCCAAGCTGTCCGTATTCATTATCTCCCCAAGCCCAGAGAGAGCCGTCTTTTTTGATTGCCACAGTATAACCACTACCGGCAGATACCTGTCGCGCAAGAAATGGTGCCTGTTGGTTATCATCTTCAGGCTCACAGCCAATTACAAATAACCCGATTATCGCAATAAAAGCGATAATTGCCATACTTTGTACAGCTTTTAAGAACTTCGTTTTTTTCCTCATGTAATTAATCTCCCTTATTTTGATTAATTTTTGCATATTACGGTATTTATAGGTATATATACCATTTTTACTAAGTTGTCAATATTTTTCATGTAATTAAATATAAATTTAATGGCATGAAAGAAAAAACAGAGAAAATACGCCAAATTCTTGAGCTCCGCTTGCGCGGGGAGTTTTTTTTACGCCCCAGCCGGATTTCGCCGGCGGGGATTTGCGCTAGCCGCTTTGATGCGTTTTTTAAGTTTTTATAAATATTTATAAAGGTGTCAAGCCTTCGCCGAACCAAAGGTTCGATGGCTCTTTTAAGGAAAGGATTTATAGTCCGCTTACGCGGACGAACGAGTCAGCCACCTACACCACTAATAGCGTGGTTGGAAATTTTTAATACGCTATATGTAGCGTAGGTGACTGACACCTTTTAGAATTGTTGACTGTCATTCATCATCTTTTCCATATTTTAATTCAATGCTTCTTCTTTTTAAGTATTTTAAAATTAAATCAAACTTATTCTTCTTATGCCTAAAAATACTTTTAAATATAAAAACAAAAAGTGGTACAATAAATAATCCTAAGGTGAATAATATCATTGCATCAAATTTTTCAAAATATTTAGAAAAATGTACCATGAGAAAAGGAATATAAATCAGTGTTGCATATTCAAAAATTCCCGTTTTCGCACCATATACTGGCTCATTACTGAGCATTAACAAATCAATGTAATAATCTATTTGCTCTTGTTGTTTAATATTTTTTTTATCTAAATTTTTAATAAAATTCCGATAATGCGTATTCGCATCTTGTTTCTTTAAGTAATATTTCTCTGTATAACATTCATATGATTTATAAGAATAGTAAAATGATATAAATAAAATAAAAAGAGAGATTAATAATAAAATATCCTTTTTATTAATTATTCCACATATAAGTAATAAAAGCGAAATAATTATTAAAGCATATGGTAAAATATATACAAATAATTTTTGTTTTCTGTTTGCTTCTTTGAACAAACTTTTTTGTTCACTTTCATAGATATCTAATAACTCCTTTTTTTCAGCAGAAATGTCCATCTTCTTCTTCTCCCCCCACAGCCGCCCAACCAATCCGCCGGGCGCTGTAGAATTTTTAAAAGGCATTAACAATGCCTGTAAAACACCCTATTCTTTCATAAAAATCTGTGTCGGAGTTCTTTTATCATGACGGTTGTTCTTCTCTCCACCTGTTCCGTCGCCAAGTTGCCCATAATAATTACTACCCCAAGCCCAGAGAGAAGCGTCTTTTTTGATTGCCATAGTATAATCCCCACCATCATATACAGATGCCCAGTTTGTTTCTGTCCCTATTCGAGTTGGAACATTTTGTAACGTTGTGTAGTTATATCCATAACTCCAAGCCCAGAGAGAGCCGTCTTTTTTGATTGCTATGCTACGGTCTCCTTCAGCAGATACAGATGCCCAGTTTGTTTCTGCTCCTATTTGTGCCGGAGCGCTTCTATTGGTAATTGTATCATCAGCGAGTTGCCATCTATTATTTCGACTCCAAGCCCAGAGAGAGCCGTCTGTTTTGATTGCTATAGTATAATCACTACCAGCAGATACAGATGCCCAGTTTGTTTCTATCCCTATTCGTGTCGGAGTACTTCTATCGGTAAATGAACCATCGCCGAGTTGCCCACAATCATTCCGACCCCAAGCCCAGAGAGAGCCGTCTGTTTTGATTGCCATAGTATGCTCATAACCAGCAGATACAGATGCCCAGTTTGTTTCTGTCCCTATTCGGGTCGGTGTATTTTTATTATTATTATCCACAATATACTCGCCGTTTACACCATTAGATTGGTATTCATAAGTTGTTATAGTACCGTCGCCGAGTTGACCATTACCATTATCTCCCCAAGCCCAGAGAGAGCCGTCTGTTTTGATTGCCGCAGTATGCCCCCTGCCAGCAGATACCTGCCGCGCAAGAAATGGTACCGGTTGGTTTTCTTCTTCGGGCTCGCAGCCGAATGTATATAACCCGATTATCGCAATAAAAGCGATAATTGCCATACTTTGTACAGCTCTTAAGAACTTCGTTTTTTTCCTCATATAATTAATCTCCCTTATTTTGATTAATTTTTGCATATTACGGTATTAATAGGTATATATACCATTTTTACTAAGTTGTCAATATTTTTCATGTAATTAAATATAAATTTAATGGCATGAAAGAAAAAACAGAGAAAATACGCCAAATTCTTGCTCAGAACATCAAGAAAAGACGGGAAAATCTTGGCTTTTCACAGGAAAAACTGGCTGAAATGTCTGAATTGTCGGTGCAGGCTATCAATACTGTTGAAGGCTGCAGGATGTGGATTAGCGATAAATCAATCACGCGTATAGCGAAAGCTTTGGATGTTGAGATTTTTCAATTATTCGTTCCTTATCATTCAGGAAAATGGGATATGTCTTCTTCGCCGTCATTTGCATTTTTAGAACTCCGCCAAAATATACTAAACGATACCGAAATATTTTGCTTAAACATCGATAAAAGAATAAAAGATGTTTTAAAAATCCATTAGAACAACAAAAAAAAATCCAAAAAAGTCAAATAAAAATAAATTACAACGCAGATAGTTTTTATTTTCAATAACGTAAATCTTACCTATTGCTCCCGGCAGGACTCACGACAATATATCAGGCGCATACGCGTCTCCAAAAAATACGTTAGAAACAGCGCGAGCTACCTCTCCCCGAGCAAAGCCTTGAGTTCTTGAATGTCGTTCATTATTTTGTTACGCTGCATTTTTTGAAAACGCGAAGGGATCATTTCTTTGGATGTACATTCTAAAACCGCGACAAGGTTTTGCAGTTCAACTTCGTTCGTGTTGGCGGAAGGGATAAAATCGCTCATCGCTTCTTCCATGTCCTCGCGTTTTATAAAAACCCTGTCCGCCATCGCGGCAAGAAGTTTTGCGCGCACAAGGACGGCTTCCAAATCCGCGCCTGAATATTCGTAATCGTATTTTTTAAACAAATCAGCGATTGAAAAATTGCGGATATCCAAATCCAGTTTCCTGACCAGCGTGTTATACAGATCCTCTCTGTCTCTTTTTGTCTCGGGATAAAAAAGCGCAAGATGCTCTTCCGCTCTGCCCTGGCGTTTTAAGTCTATCGGGATTAAATCCGGGCGGCAGGTGATTAAAAACCAGATAATTTTTCCTCGGTATTCCGTGTTGCCCATAAACGAAGCGATTTGCGCGAACACGCGGTTGCTGGTGCCGGAATCTCCTTCTCCTCCCATGCGGTCGCCTAAAAACGCGTCAGCTTCGTCGATCATAACTCCTACGGGAGCCATCGCGACAAGGATGTTTAAGACTCTTTCAAGATTGGATTCAGTCTCACCCTGCCACTTTGTTCGGAAGTTACGAAACTTTACCATCGGGATTCCAATCTCACCCGCGAAGGCGTTAACCATAAAACTTTTACCTGTTCCCACGGGACCTGCGATCAGGTAGCCCATCGGTAAAACATCCGGGCGGCCTTTTTTAATCGCCCTCGCCGCGTTTTTAAACCGCTTCTTAACAAAATCGTGACCCGAAACGTGGGACAAATCGTAAGATGTTTCCATAAATTCCAAAAGACCTGCGGCGCCGTTCTCGATTATTTCTTTTTTCTTCTGGCGCATAAACTCAAGCGATATGGGTTTGTCGTTTTCATAACTTTCGGAAGCAAGAAGGTTCAGATTCATAAGATTTAAACCGGATGTAATCGTCGCAAGCCTTTCCGGGGTAAGGCCGTTTTCTAAAAGCAGTTTTCCTGATTTTTCTCTGGAATTGAGATAACTCTCGCGTATTTTCGCGTCGGGAAACGGAACATTAATTTTTACAGTCCACGGAGAGCCTGTAAGACGGGTAGAAATATCTGACAGATTTTCAGTTAACAGTATAATTGAAATATCACCGTAACTGAAAATGGGGTCTGTCGCCCATCTTGAGAATGTGACAACGCAAAAAGTGTTTGTATCGGAAAGGCGCGTTAATTCTCCCGCTGGAACTATATGTTCGGCGAAATCGATGATTAAAACCTTGCGCCCTTTTACGCGCTTTTCCTCAGAAATTTGCGAAAGAAAATATTTTTCAAGATACGGAAAACATTTTTCAGGATCATTGGAAAGATAATCGCCTTTATCGACATCGGCGCTCACCGCGAATTTCGGAACTTCGGCAAGGTACCTTTGTTCCATATGCTGTTCGCAGAATGTAATTCCTTTAGATCGATCGTAATACGCGATTATTTCCCTGTTGCCGAACAGAATTTCCGATATATAATCCTGCACTCTTTTAAAAGCAAACTCGCCTTCCTTTCTTTCATGAGGAAGGAAGTCCCGTATATTTCCGTGCAGTATGTATAAATTCGCTGTTTTTGAACGGTACTTGTTCGCAAGCTCCTCAGCCCACGCGGGCAGTACCTTTATTTTATCATCATAATTATAAATATATTGATCTGACATCTCCCCTCCCCCGTCATCATTCTAGCAGAGATTAATAATAATGAGAATACACTTGTCCTGTTATTGCTTCTTAACAGGTTTTATTTTGTTTAATTGAGCTACAGCGGCAATAAGTTCTTTGTCTTTCGAAATTTCATGAATTGCAGCCGGAAGCCTGTACGTCCAGTTAAACTCATTCGCGGTTCCCGGCACATTAACACGCTCGTCTTCAGGGTTTTCTGAATACCAGTTATTTGAAAGATGCAGTAAATCCTGTATCTGGAAAACGCGGAAACGCGATCTTGCGCTTGCGGTTTTGGAAAGAATAACTTTTGCTGTCCCCGGATTGTAAACCTTCGGCAGCGAAGGAACTCCGATAAAAGCGGCAAACTGCTCCTGATCCGCTTCGTTATTCCACCATTCGCGCACTGTGGAGCTGTCGTGAACCGCAGGCGTGCATACGCTTAATACAGGATAATCTTCGAACGGAACATAAGGCTGGCTGTTTTGATACCAGTCGCGGTGCCATCGTGTTACGCGAAGCCCGAGTATTTTAAGTTTGGAAAGCGCTTTAGGAACGCAGGAAGGAACAGCGCCGAGATCTTCGGCGCACGGAAGCATGGAAGAAGATTCTACCAGTACAGAAAGAAGTTTCATCCCCTGCTGCATCCAGATTCTTTCCGATTTATTCTGTCTTTTTTCAAGCAGAGCGTCCAGCGCGTTTTTTTCATTCTGCGTAAAACTTTGATACGCGGTTGTGTTTCTTAACTGCCAGACCGGAAAAAATTTTCCTTTTTTATATTCAAGGAAAGTTCTGTTTTTCCATTTTGCGAGAAGGTATCCCCGGCACGAAGGATGAAGCGCGAGTTTATCAATATCTTTTTCGCCTGTTATTTTCTTTTTAAAAAGCCAAAGTTCTTCGTCGTTTATACGCGCAAGAGCTTTGGAAAAAATTTTATCGGCTGCGGCTTTAATCTCCTCAGGTGTAAAATCACCTCCCCAATTACTGCGCAGAACTTCAAAAATTTCGTCCGTGTGAATATGCGGCTGAGACACCCATCTGACTCTGCTTCTATCAAAACCGAGTTTTTTTAAATCGCCGGTTGTTACTGGTGTATACGGAACAAAACGTCCCAGAGCGGATGAATAATCGTTATGCGAACTTGCCCAAATGCGGAAGAATCCAAGAACATGATCGATTCTGTAAGCTTTATAATATTTTTCCGCTACTTTAAGGCGCAGCCTCCACCATGAATAATTATCTTTTTCCTGCGCTTCCCAATTATAAATCGGGAACCCCCAATTTTGACCTTCAGGACTGTACATATCGGGAGGCGCGCCGGCGGAAAGTTCGCGTATAAAAATATCGGGATGAGCCCAAACATCGCAGGAATCGTCGTTCATCAAGATTGGAAGATCGCCTTCAAGAACAATACCCGCGTCGGCAATCGCCTTTGCCGCTTTTGAAAACTGCTCGTCAAGAGCGTGTTGAAGCCATGCCCAGAAAAGGTGATCTTCGCGCAGGGTTTTATCGTTCCAAAGCTCTTCGATTTCTGCGGCGGTTACAACGCTGTATTCCTTCCAGTCCTTCCATGATTTTAATTCGTTTATTTCTTTTAATCTTCTATAAACTGCGTATACTTTAACCCATGTGTTTTTTTCAATCCACGCCGACAGGCCGCTTGAACTCTTCGCGATTTCATTTTTATTCGCGTCGTATATGATGCGGAAAATTTCCATCTTTTCTTTTAATATTTCGTAATGCGAAAATCTTTTATATTTATCGAATTTTTCTCTGGCTGCTTTTATCCGTTTTTTTAATCCGCTGTCAACGGAGGAATATTCGGCGAGTTCTTCGATCCTTAAGTATATGGGATGGAGACCGAAGGCGGTCAGACTTGAATAAGGAGAACTTTCAAAACCTGTATCATTAACAGGCAAGAGCTGGATAAGCCCAATCTTCATCTTTTTACAAAGAACGGCAAAATCGGCAAGATCGGCGAATTCTCCGACTCCGATTCCGTTTTTGGTTCGCAGCGCTCCTACCGGAACCGCTACGCCCAAAAGCCGCTTTACAGTTGGTTTTGGGAGTTTACCGGCTGCCTGTTTTTCCATAAAAGTCTCCTTCTATAAGAATTATCATATTATAACGCCTTATTTTAAAACAGTAAACTGAAACATTGCTAAAAACGGGATTTTCTGATACATTATAATAAGGAGTTTAACATGAAATCAAACAATGAGGGTAAATCCCGCTATTTTTTTACATCTGAATCCGTGGGTGAAGGTCATCCGGATAAGCTTTGCGATCAAATCTCGGACGCGATTCTTGACGCGTGTTTAAAAGACGATCCTCAGAGCAGGGTCGCATGCGAAACTTTTGCGTCGTCTTCCATGGTGCTGGTCGGCGGAGAAATTACAACAAGCACCTATGTTGAGTTTTCACATATCGTGCGTGAAGTAGCAAAGGATATAGGTTATACCGATCCTAGCTTCGGTCTAGACTTCAATTCAATGGCTGTATTAAGCATGGTTCACAACCAGTCCCCGGATATTTCTCAGGGTGTTTCCGGCACAGGCTTAAAAAAATTCAAAGGCCAACAGGGAGCAGGCGATCAGGGAATGATGTTTGGCTTTGCATGTAACGAAACAAAAGAGCTTATGCCTCTTCCCATAACGCTTGCGCACAAACTTTTAAAAAGCGCTTCAAAAATGCGAAAAGACGGAACGATCAAATGGCTGCGTCCCGATTCCAAAAGCCAGGTAACAGTCGAATACGAAGGATTTAAACCTGTACGCATCGATGCGGTTGTCGTTTCACATCAGCATGATCCGAGTGTTTCATATAAAGAAATCGAATCTACGATTATAGAAAAAATAATAAAACCTATCCTTGAACCGACAGGTCTTTTAGACAGCAAAACAAAATATTACATTAACCCGACCGGCAGGTTTGTCGTCGGCGGTCCGTTCGGCGATTCAGGTCTTACAGGCAGAAAGATTATAGTAGACACTTACGGCGGCATGGGGCGTCACGGCGGCGGTGCTTTCTCCGGCAAAGACCCGACCAAAGTTGACCGCTCCGCGGCTTACGCCGCGCGTTATGTCGCGAAAAATATTGTAGCCGCGAAACTTGCGGATCGCTGTGAAATCCAGCTTGCCTACGCAATCGGCGTTCCCTTCCCTGTCTCTGTAATGGTAGACACATTCGGCACAGCGAAAGCGGACGAAAAAGCCATCGGTAAAGCCGTAGAAAAAGTTTTTGATTTAAGCCCCGCCGGTATTATTAAAACCCTCGATCTTCGCCGTCCCATTTATCAAAAGACAGCGTCATACGGGCACTTCGGCAGAAGCGACTTCCCGTGGGAAAAGATCGATAATGTCGAAGCGCTTAAAAAAGAGATTAAATAAACTGACTGGTTGACAGGAACCTCGGGAGGGGGAATGTATATTGATACTCATAAGGCGCGCGGTTTTTGCGAAGAGCTTTTTCAAGGATACGGATTTTCGTTAGATGAAAGTAAAATTATCACCGATGTTCTCTTAAGAGCCGATCTTTACGGTATAGAATCGCATGGGATTCACAGGCTTGTCCGTTACCACGACGAAATAACATCCGGGCAGGTTGATGTTAAAGCAAAACCCGCAATCGTTCACGAGACAGGAATTTCCGCGTGTATGGAAGCGAACAAAGCGATGGGACAGCTTGTCAGCAGGCAGGCGATGAATATAGCGATAAAAAAAGCGAAAAATACAGGCTGCGGCATGATAACAGTGCGCAATTCCAATCATTACGGCATCGCAAGTTACTATACGGAAATGGCGGCGGCTGAAGATCTAATCGGCGTCTGCATGACAAATACAGAAGCGATCTGCGTTCCCACTTTCGGATCAGAAGCGATGACAGGAACAAACGCGCTTGCGCTCGCGATGCCGGCTGATCCTTTTACATTTTCGTATGACGCAAGCACAACCGTTGTCCCGCGCGGCAAACTGGAAGTATACAGAAAAAACGGAGAGCCTCTTCCCGACAACTGGGCACTTGATGCGAACGGAAAACCATGCACAGACGCCGCTGTTGTTATCGACAACATTATCGCAAAAGCCGGCGGCGGGATCGCGCCTCTCGGAGGAATGGGTACCCTGCACGGCGGGCATAAAGGTTACGGACTCAGCATAATTGTAGATTTATTTTCCGCGGTGTTTTCAGGCGGACTCACCTCAAACTATGTTAACAGAAAACCGGGACACACGGGGATTTGCCACTATTTTATGGCGGTCGATTACGGCGTTTTCGGCGATAAGGCGGAAATAAAATCGGGAATGTCAAAATTCCTGCAGGAAATCCGCAGCAGTAAAAAAGCCGAAGGACAAAACCGCATTTACACGCACGGAGAAAGAGAAACTGAATTAATGTTGCAGCGCGTTAACGGTCAAATACCTGTTAATGAAAAAACGATTGACGAAATGAAAAATATCGCAGGATCGTTGAATTTAAATATCTCTTTATAATTTAAGCGCTCAGGGTCAGCCCTTCTCTCGCCATGATGATGTTAGGATCAATTCTATTCGCGTAACTTTTTTCTATTTGTTCCAATTCATTGTCTTTTCGCAGCGGTTCGTGATGAAAAAGAACCAGTCTCTTTATTCCGATTCCTTCGGCGGCTTTAATCGCGTGATCGTATGAACAATGTCCCCAGCCCTTGTGGTTCGCGTATTCCTCAGGAGTGTATTGAGCGTCATGAATAACAATATCCGCTCCTTTAATAAACTGTCTGATCTTTTCATTTTCTTCGCCGGAGGAAAAAGGTTCATGATCGTAAACAGTTACAATCGACTTCCCCTTGAAAGCGATCCTGTAACCAAGACACAAACTGGGATGGTTTAAATATTTGCTGGTTACAAAAAGATCGCCGCCCATATCCAGAGTTGTTTCTTTTATCTGGTTGTACTTGATAACAGCCGCGAGATGATCCGCCTGCACAGGCCAGTATTGCGAGGCGAGCTGGTTTTCTATAATTGACCGAAGATCGCAATTTTCGATCGAAGCGGAACCTGTAATGCATAATTCGGTTCCTTCTTTATACACCGGAGTAAACATCGGAAATCCCATTACATGATCCCAATGCGTATGGGTAAGAAATATATCTGTTTTTAATCTTCCGTATTTTTTAATTTCATTTTCGATCAGCCATTCACCGAACGGATGCGCGCCGCTTCCAAGATCGATAATTAACAGACGTTCTCCCGCCCGAATTTCCAAACAGGATGTGTTACCGCCGTAAACTACTGTGTTGGGTCCCGGACTTGGAATTGAACCTCTTACTCCCCAAAAGCGCACTGTAAGCATATTCTAATTATATTATAACCTCATAAAAATAACAATATTTACGGCAGACCCGTAAGCGGACGCGCTGTTACTTCGGCGGAGAAAACTCCTATATTATATCCTGAAGCTAAATCATAAGACGCGACTCTGAAATAATATAATGTTCCGTTTGTTAAACCTGTTATATTCACTTTATTTTTAATCCCGACATCGACAGGAGAGGCGCCTAACGCCGCGTCTTCTCCGAATAATTCGCCGCGTACAGAACTGTAGTAAACAAGATAGCCTGAATGTCCATCCTCCATATTCGCGTTTGGGCTGTGCTTCCATGAAAGCGTAACCGCGCCGTCGGATGCCACAGCTATTAAATTACGCGGCGGTAAAGGCGGCTCTCCGGGAATAAATACGATATTAATCTCATCAAGATAGGGACTGCCCTCCCCGTCCGAAGAAGGATAAAAATCGACAGCTAATTGCACATAACGTCCGGTAATTCCAGCAATGTTCGCGCCCGGTGTAAAACTTGTCCATTTGCAGTTATTTAACTGATACGGATTATCGCTCGCGCGGACAAAAAAATTCATTTCTGAATCGTCGTCATAACGAAACCTGCCGTTTTCGTTGAACTCGTTTTTTACCGAATTATCCCTGATGCTTGTCCTTCCGCCTGAAACATTGACTTTTACAACGCCGCTTGATACGTCTCCAAGATCGACAGGTTTTGTTTCGATCCTGCCGCCTGAAGGAGCGTATTTTTGAATGGATCTGCGTTCTGTGTACGCGCTGTAAATTCTCATTTCGTCAATAAGCCCCGAAAATTTTTCGCCAAGTAAAAAAGCGCCGCCGTTGCCGGCGATGGGCGTATAAACATCTCTGCTTTCTCTGCCTGTGGATGTCGCGTAAACAATTGATTCGCTTTTACCGTCAACAAGATACTCGATAAGCCCTGTGTCAGAGTCAAACCTTACAATATGATGGCTCCACATTTTGGGAACTACATGCGAGTCGCCGGAAAATTCAATGTCCAAAAAACCCGAGCCTGATGCGGACATAAAAAATTTACTAAACGACCATATAAGCCTGTTTTTTGAAATCGAGCTATTGATTCTCTGTATAACATATTTTCCATTAACAGGCATTTCGGCAACCCATGATAAAACCTGTTCGCCGTTTTCCATATTAAGCGGATAAAGCCAGAACTCAATCGTAAAATCCCTCATCCTGCCGCCGGGAGCGAACATGGCGTTCCGGCTGACAGGCTGGATAATAATCGGACCCATATTTTTTTCCATACCGGAGCGTCCGAACAGAGCAGCTCCCATTCCGGCTCTGGCAAAAGCGCGATCCGCGCATTCGACATCGGGCGGAGATGTAAGTCTGTAATGTCCGGCGCTGTCTTTAAAAAGCCCGGTTTCTTTTTCGTCGAATGAGATGCAAAGATCGAGAGACGGAATTTCGGAAGAAACTGTCATCGACGAAAGGATCAGCACAGGGTTTGGTCTTAACAATTTTACTTCGGTAATACCTGTCCTTTTTTCCGCGCTTGTCCATGTAGCGCCGCCGCCAAGAGAAATTGTTTTTTCTCCAATTGCGAATACACTACCGCAAACAAACAGGAAGATGTATACTGTACTAATGAAAGCTAATGTCTTTTTCATGGTTTTCTTATACTTTATCGGCATAAAATGATATGGATAATCAAATAAATTCGGAAAATATAATCGAAAACCTTAAAAACACCGCTCTGGACGCTCCAATGGCGCCCGGTGTCTACATAATGAAAGATTCTGAAGGCGCGATTATCTATGTGGGCAAGGCAAAATCCCTGAAAAACCGTTTAAAATCATATTTTTACGGGGAAAAAGACGTAAAAACCGCTACTCTTCTTCGCCATATAGTCTCTTTTGAAACAATTATAGTCCAAAATGAATATGAAGCCCTTCTGCTGGAAAACACGCTGATCAAACAGCACTCGCCAAAGTACAACATCAACCTGAAAGACGGAAAAACCTATCCTGTTATTCGCGTAACGCGCGAAGATTTTCCGCGCATCTTCCGCACCCGGAGGATCATCCAGGATAACAGTCTTTATTACGGGCCGTTCCCTGACGTACAGGCTGTCAACGCCATGATCGATTTGATCGACAAATTGTTCCCGCTTCGTAAATGTAAAAAAATGAAAAAGAACGGTCCCTGCATGTACTACCATATAAACCGGTGCATGGCTCCGTGCTGCAAGAAAATCAGCATCGAAGAATACTCTCTCCATGTTCAAAGAGTGCAAAAATTATTAGCAGGAGATAATGATTCGCTGATTATCGACCTAACAGCCAAAATGCACGACGCGGCAAGAGCGCTGCAATTCGAGACTGCCGCCCAAATAAGAAACACAATCAGAGCGATTGAAAGCCTCGCAGGAGAGGACAGCTCTGTCGAAGATTTAAACCCCGAAGACCGCGACTACATCGCATGGGCAGCCGAAGGCGTACTGACAACATTTACGGTATTTTCCATGCGCGGCGGAAAAATGACAGGCAGAGATTTGTACCGTACAAAATCCGCCGCTGACGAATGGGACTCTGTGGAAATGTTCATCACCTCATATTACGATTCATCTAGAATACCTCCAAGCAAAATATATATACAGAATTCTTTCTCGCAGAGACGCAAAGAAGCAGAGGACGCAGAGCTGGAATTAATCCAAAACTGGTTTAAAGAAAAATTTAACAGAGAGCCTGAATTGCTTGCGCCTGTGGAGAAACACCACGAAGCGATATTGGCGATGGCAAGACAAAACGCCGCGGAAGATTTACGCAAGCGGCTGAAGGAAAGGGGAGCCGGTCCAGCGTTAGATGAACTTGCGCGGGCTTTGGATATGGAATCGAGACCGGAACGGATCGAAGGTTTTGATATCGCGCAATTGGACGGAAAGCATCCTGTTGCGTCGTTAATTTCTTTTAAGAACGGGATACCTGACAAAAAGAATTACCGCTATTTTAAACTGCGTACAGTTGTCGGGATAGTTGACGATTTCGCCGCAATGCGCGAAGCGGTTCACAGGCGTTATTCACGGCTTACACGGGAAGAAAAAGAATTACCGGATTTAATTCTTATCGACGGCGGTATCGGACAAGTGAATGCGGCAAAGGGCGCGCTTGACGAACTGGGAATAGATTGCGACGCAAGCGGAATTTGCGTTGTGGGGCTTGCAAAAAGGGAGGAAGAACTATGGCTGCCTCAGACGAAAAAGCCGTTAATTCTGTCCAGACAGTCTGAAGCTTTAAAATTATTACAGCATGTGCGCGATGAATGCCACCGTTTTGCCACAGGTCTAAACCAGCGCCTCAGATCCAAAGACCTTTTCTTTCCGATATTGGAGTCTGTTGATGGAATCGGTCACAAACGGGCGGCGGAAATTATGAAAGCGTATGAATCAATCTCGAATATCGCGGCCTCGGAGCCTGTGCAGATGGCGGAAAGGTGCCGAATCAGCGAAGCGTCAGCCCGCGCGGTAAGAGCGGTAGCAAAACTGGCGCTAGAAGACTGCAAATCTGTTGAAAAATATACAAAATTCTTGTAGAATTTAAATCTCCAAATGTTACATATCGGCATTGATGTCGGCTCAACGACAGTTAAAGCTGTAGTCATTCAGAGCGACACTAAGGAATTACTTTTTTCGCGCTACGAGAGACATAATGCATGTCAAAGCGAGAAAGTTCTGTCATTTTTACAGGAAATTTTTAACACTTACCCCCATGAACAATACAGGCTGGCTCTCTGCGGTTCAGGCGGCAGAACAGTCGCGGATATGATCCATGCGCCTTACATTCAGGAAGTGGTCGCCAATTCAATAGCGGTGCGGACTTTCTATCCGCAGGCAAGGGTTGCGATTGAACTCGGCGGACAGGACGCAAAAATTGTCTTTTTTTATCACGACAGCGCCGCAAACCGCCTTGTCGCAGGCGATATGAGAATGAACGGAAGCTGCGCGGGAGGCACAGGCGCCTTTATCGACGAAGTCGCTTCCCTTCTGCGCACTCCGGTCGAAGATTTTGACGCGCTCGCGCGCAAAGGCGCGCAGGTTTACGATATATCAGGGCGCTGCGGCGTTTTCGCCAAAACAGATATTCAGCCTTTATTGAATCAGGGCGGACTCTTACCGGACATCGCTCTTTCTACATTTCACGCGATAGCCAAACAAACCATAGGCGGACTTGCGCAGGGACTGGAAATAAAACCTCCTGTCGTCTTTGAAGGAGGTCCTTTAACATTTAATCCGCAGCTTATTCGTGTTTTCGCGCAAAGGCTCAGTCTTTCTGATTCCGATATTATTATTCCGCTGAAAGCGGAACTTTTTATCGCTTACGGAGCCGCGCTCAGCATCAGCGAAATGTTTATGGATTTCGACGGTAAATTCAGCCCGCAGGCGGCGCTTACGTCCCTGTCCATGTACCGCGAGATTGTCGCAGGCAGCAACGCGGAAAAGAATCTGCGTTTTTTCAGCGGTGAATCAGAGCAAAATGAATTTATTGCGCGTCACAAACTTCAAACTATTGATAAAAACACTGTTAAACTTAAAAGAGGCGAAACGCTGCGGGTCTATCTTGGACTTGACGCAGGATCAACCACGACAAAATTTGTATTAATAGACGAAGACGAAAATGTAATTGACTGTTTTTACAGTCCGAACAAGGGCGAGCCTTTAAAAGTTATCAGACAGGCTCTGCTTGATATGTATAAAAAATATCATGATGCCGGCGTGAATCTTGAAATTATCGCTCTTGGAACAACAGGTTACGGCGAACTTTTATTTGATAAAGCGTTAGGCGCAGATTACCATACTGTAGAAACAGTTGCTCATGCGGCAGCCGCGCAAAAATATATACCGGATGTGAGTTTTATTCTGGATATAGGCGGACAGGATATGAAGGCAATTAATATTTCCAACGGTATTGTAACAAATATAACTGTAAACGAAGCCTGTTCGTCGGGGTGCGGCTCTTTTTTAGAAACTTTTGCCGAGACCCTGCATATTCCTGTTGATAAAATCGCCGAAGCCGCGTTTAACGCCAAGAATCCCGCCTGCCTAGGAAGCAGATGCACGGTTTTTATGAACAGCACAATCATCACAGAACAAAAGAACGGAAAACAAGCCGATGACATTATGGCGGGTCTTTGCCGTTCTATAGTAGAAAATGTTTTTACAAAAGTTGTGCGTATTTCAAACCACGCTCAGTTAGGTGAAAATATTGTCGTACAGGGCGGCACTTTAAAAAATGACGCTGTTCTTCGTTCACTTGAACAATACCTCGGGAAATCCGTGGTACGCGCTCCGTATCCGGGAGAAATGGGAGCGATCGGAGTCGCGCTTTTAACAAAAAGGGAAATACTGGAACACGGTTACACTTCGCCTCACGGAACAGGAGATCATTCGCGTTTTATCGGCTTTGAAGCGTTAAAGGATTTTGACTACACGCAGGAAGCGAATTTAATCTGCTCCTTCTGCGCAAACAACTGTAACCGTACATTGGTTAGATTTAACAACGGTTTAACATGGGTTACTGGTAACCGTTGCGAGCGCGGAGAGCTTGTAGGCGATCCGAAAGATCCTCAGTTACGCGAAGAATTTAACGCAAGAACAAAAATAATGAACGCCGTACCCGACATGATAAAATTACGCGATGAACTGTTGTTCAAAGATTACCCGTTCAGTCAATTATTACCGTCAAAAGACATTACAATCGGGATTCCCAGAGCGCTCGATTTTTGGCGTAATATGCCTTTCTGGAAAGTATTCTGGAGCGCTCTTGGCTTTAAAGTAAAAATATCCAAGAAAAGTTCCCGCGCTCTTTACGAAAAAGGCATTCAATTTGTAGCGAGCGATACTGTCTGTTTTCCGGCAAAACTTGTTCACGGGCATATTGAAGATTTAATAGAAAATAAAGTAGACAGAATTTTCTTTCCGCAGATAAACAGACTGCCGCCTGATAACCCGGAAAAATTCAGCACATTTACATGCCCTGTTCTAAAAGGCTATCCCCTTTCGATAAAATTTTCTAATAATCCGTGGGAAAAACATAACATTCCGTTTGACACGCCGGTCTGCCACTGGTTTTCCAAAAAAGATCAGGATTTTCAAATATGCCGGTACATGAAAGAAACATTTAACATTCCAGAAAAAACAGTCTTAGCGGCAATCGATCAGGGAGAAAAAGCACTTGCGGATTTTAACCGTGCCATGACAGATAACGGAAAAAAAATCATTGAAGACATTGAAAAAACGGGCAGGTTTGCCGTTGTTATAGCGGGCAGGCATTATCAATATGACGAGCATATAAATCACAACTTATCAAGATATTTTACAAGCCTTAATATTCCCGTACTGACTCTTGATTCCATTCCAAATCTGGATAAAGTGCCGTTAAATAAATCGCGCGTGGAAATTACAAATAACAATCATGCGCGTCTTTTATCAGGCGCGATTATCGCGGCTGAACATCCGGCGCTGGAATATATAGATATTTTCAGTTTCGGCTGCGGACACGACGCTGTTTACACGGACGAAGCCGCGCGCATCATGGACGAAATATCAGGTAAATCTCCGCTCATTTTAAAAATGGATGAAAGCGAAATCGCGGGTCCATTACGCATTCGCGTGCGTTCATTCATAGAAACTGTTATGACGCGCCGTAAAAAAACCGCGCGGATCGTAAAAAATCTTACTGATCCGTACCCTGTAAAACTTAACAAAACGGATAAAAAAAAGATAATATTGATTCCCAATGCAAGCAGGGCTTTCTGCCTGATCCTTAGCGCGGCGCTCTGCAAAGACGGTTACAGGGCGGAGCCGGTGCCAATGGGCGGTAAAGACGCAATCGCAATGGGAAAAAAATATGTGCATAACGACATGTGCCTTCCGGCACAGATTGTGATAGGTGAAATCATTCTTGCTCTTAAAAGCGGTAAATACGATCCTGAAAATACAGTGGCAGGAACCGCGAAAGTTTTATGCGACTGCCGTCTTGCCAATTACATGCCGCTTACAAGAAAAGCTCTTGACGAAGCCGGCTTTCCGCAGGTCGCCGTTATCTCGACAGACATGGCGGATCTAAAAAAAGCGCACCCCGGTATGAATTTTACTCCGATAACTTACGCCAATGTAATATGGGGTATAATTCAGGCTGACGCGCTTGAATACCTTCGCCGTAAAATTCGTCCGTATGAACTTCAAAAAGGCGAGACTGATAAATTAATAGAAAACGCGTTTATAGAAATTTCAAGCGGCATCGCTAAAGGCGGCATCGCAGGATCAATTAAACCATTTAAAAAGGCCGTTAAAGAATTATGTAAAATACGTTACGACAGGTCAAAATTAAAGGATCAAGTGCTTATTCAGGGTGAGTATCTTTTAACATTCCACCCGGGATCGAACCAGCAGGTTGAAAGGTATCTGGAAAAAAACGGAATGGAAGTTATCTTCCCGAGAATGTACGGCATCTACCGTCATCTTTTCCTTAACCACACTGTAGCGGAAATTGACGAGTTCAAGGTTAGACACTCGTTATACGATACTTTATTTGCAAAAATCGGGAACATGTTTATGGATTACGCTGTAAAACAAACCGATAAAATCGCGAGAATGCATCCGCTGTATGAACCTGACGCAACTTTGGAAGAAGTCGCAAAATTAAGCGATCATATAATGCATCATTCCATTTTATCAGGCGAATCATTTTTGATAGCGGCGGATATTCTGCATTACGCGGCAAAGGGCATAAGATCGTTTATAATACTCCAGCCGTTCGGCTGTCTTCCAAACCATATCTGCGGCCGCGGAATTATTAAAAAATTAAAAGATCATTATCCGGGCATTCAGATTCTGCCGCTGGATTATGATCCTGACGTAAGTTTCGCCAACATAGAAAACAGACTGCAGATGTTGATAATGAACGCCCGCAATTTCCGCATGGCTTAAAACACAGTGTTAATAGATAATGACAAAACCTGAATAATAAATTATTATTAACTGGTGAAGAAACCGTTTCTCCCATCAACAAAATTCTCTAAAACTTTTTATATTATCCTGCTCTCGATATTAGGCAGTCTAATCCTGCTGATAATAATCGGCACCGTCTTCGGTCTTGCGCGATCCAGGACTCAGCCGCTTCTGAGACTTGGCGGAGCCGTTCGCGCGGAACAGCATGGAACACAGGACGATATCCGGGTTTTTGCGGGGCTTGGACGGCTAAGAATCCCGCTTGTCAATTCATCGACATTACTGCTTACAATCGCTTTCCCGTACAACGCGAACGATACCGCTTTTATGGAAGAACTCGCGGTAAAAGTCGGCGATTTCAGGGTTATCGCGGCAGGCTATTTTTCGTCTCTACCCGAAGAGAACATCATTCAAATAAATGAAGAAGCCGCAAAACAGGAAATTTTAAAACGTTTTAACGCAAATCTAAGGCTTGGAAGTATTGAAACATTGTATTTTAGTGATATGATGGTAATTGACGCGAATTTCTAGCGCAAACTGTTTTAAAACTAAGCTGCTTTAGCAGCGCGCAACTATACATTGATATTGGTGTCAAAATACATATTCCGGGAGTTTTTTATGAATTCGACATCAGCCGCCGCGCAAATATTGATTGCAACAATACCCGTTGCGGGAATTGTAATGGGTTCTATAGTGATTTTTTTCTACCTTTTGTGGAATCACCGGCGGAGAACCTTATTGATTAAAGCGGGGCAGTATAAAAGACCTGAGTTTGATCTTCTTTCGTTCAGCCTTTTATCAGGTTTACTTTTAAGCAGTGTCGGCATTGCTTTAACAATACTGCTGTCAATTACAGAAGGCGCTTCATACGGCTTGCTTGGCGGTATCATCCCGCTGTCGTTAGGCGTTGGTCTTTTAGCCAATTATGTGATTAAACGCTTCGATAAGCGCAATGTTTAACAAATCCCGGACGGAGGACAAGCCTCACGGGGAAAGAAACGGTGAATCTGATTTTAACGATCAGTTGATAGTCAGTCAGGTTGTATCCGGGCAGAAGGATCTTTTCCGGCTCTTAGTGAGACAGCACGAGAAAGCGGTGTATGGAATGGGATTGAGTTTTCTCCGCAATCCCGAAGACGCTTCCGATTTTACACAGGATGTATTCCTGAAGGCTTACCGCAGTCTTGCGCATTTTGAAGGAAGAAGCCGGTTCTCTACATGGCTTTATAAAATTGCCTATAACACGGCATTAAATGAGGTGAACAGAAGGAAGGAATATCACAGCCTTGCTCAAGAAGATGCGAACAAACTTTTAAGCAGCGATGAAACTCCCGAAAGGATCGCGCTTAGAAACGCGGCAAGCGAAGCGGTACAGAAGGCGATTAAAGAACTGCCGGAACGTTTTAGAATTTGCATCGATTTGTATTTTTTTTACGATCGTTCGTATCAGGAGATTGAAGCGATTACAGGAATACCTGTAAACACTATAAAGTCTCATGTATTTAGATCGAAAATTATATTGAGGGAAAAATTGGAATGTTTGTCCGAAAATTAACAAGGAGTAAATTATGACCTGTTCAAAAATTACAGATATGATTTATGAAGACGGCTCTATTTCGCTTTCAAACCGGTTCCAGATATGGGCACATACCGCCTTCTGCCCTGACTGCGCGAAAAAAATCGAACGTTTGGAGTCTGCAAAAGAAATGCTAAGGGAAGATTTTTTTCCGCAAACGCCTGAGCTTGAAGATTTAATTATGGCAAGAATCGCCGTCATCGAAAACGAAGAAGAATCATATGAAAATCCCGCATACGCCGCTGCGGGTGGCCTTTCAACACGGGGATGGGTAATCGCGGGATTTATCATTTTGGTATCCCTTGTAACCGCGTATTTTGGATTTGATTTTCAAAGTCTTTCAAATGAATTGGGAGCTTCTTTTATACTGCCTGTCGGAATCACCGTAGGCATCGTAGTTACTTCCTACGGCGCGTTTTTTATCGGCAGCCACCTAAAGGAACTTTCAGAACGCTTTGGACTATAGAAAAGAGTTAACCACTAGCCGCATAAACCGCCGCGAACTTTTTATCCGCAGTTTTTCTTTTACCCGTCGTAATAATTTCTTTGTTATATTATTTTTCATTTTTATTTTTTCTTTTTTTTCATGCGCCAGAGATGAGTCTTCGCGGATTGAACTGGCTCTTGGAACTGTTTGCTCTGTCACGCTTTATGAAAACGGTAAAGACATTGTTTTCGATAAAATATTTTCAAGAATAAACGAAATAGAAAATCTAATGAGCGTGAATATTAATTCTTCTGACATAAGCCGCATTAACGGTAATGCCGGGCTCACCCCTGTACAGGTTCATGAAGATACATATAAAGTCATTAAACGCGCGCTGTATTTTGCGGAAATTTCAAACGGCGCGTTTGATCCCGCTGTAGGACCTTTAGTGGCTCTCTGGGGTATTTCAGGCGATAATCCAAGTGTTCCTTCGCATGAAAAAATAATCGAAACTCTGCCGTTGGTAAATTGGCGTAACGTCATCATGGATAACCAAGAGCAAAGCGTTTTTTTAACCCGTACCGGTATGGCGCTTGATTTGGGCGCCATAGCTAAAGGCTTCGCCGCGGATGAAACAGCGAAAATAATAAAAAACGAAGGAATAGCGCGCGCCAAAATCGATCTAGGCGGAAATATAATCATGCTTGGAGAAAAAAAAGATAAAAGTCCATGGCGCGTAGGGATTCAAAATCCCGGCGGATCACGGGGTTCAATTATCGGCATACTGCGAATACCGGAAAAAACTGTTGTAACATCAGGCGTTTATGAACGTTATTTTGAAGAAAACGGAGCGCATTATCACCATCTTTTCTCTCCTTCGCTCGGCTATCCGGTGCAAAACGGATTGTTATCTGTCACTATAATTACCGGCGTTTCAACAGACGCAGACGCTTTAAGCACCGCTGTATTTGTTCTTGGATACGAAAAAGGAATCTCCCTGCTTGAATCATTTCCTGAAGCGCAGGCGGTTTTTGTTTTTGAAGATAACAGCGTCAGCGTAACAGGCGGTATAGATTTTATGCTTACAGATAAGCTGTTTTATATAAAATAAAGACCCATGGCAACCACGAAACCAGTGTTGTAAAAATTAAAAGTAAATAGCCTGCGGGCTTTGTATGTATCATGCTCTGCTCTTTAACAATTTCCATTTGCTCCGCGCTTAGTTCCAGCATTATATTGTCAATGTCCGCGATGAGGTTTTTGCCTGTTACCTTGTATTTTCTGCTCATGATAACCGAAAACATTTGTAAAGATTCGCTTAGTATTTTTCCAAAGGAGCCTGGTATCTTTAAATCTTGTCTTATCGTGATTTTCGACAACTGTACAAGAGCCTGAAGCGTAACGGCGCGGTGAATACCGGCTTCAAGAGCGCCCAAGGTTATTTTAAACGCTCCGATGGAAAACAATACCCGTCCATAGGGAATTATCAGATTAAAAGCTATAATAAAAAAAGTTATTAATAATGTAAAAACAGGATTGGTTTTCTTTCCGCAAAGCAGCACAAGAAACCAAAAAAATAAAAATTGAATTACCCTGTACTCAGTGCTTGGATTAAATAAAAACGCGGGAATTATTAATAATCCTGTAATAAATAAAGCCTTCGCGCTAAAAGCGTTTTCGTAAAACTCACGCCTTTTCATTTTTGATTCCTTTAAACCACTTTGATTTTCCGGCAAACACTTCGCAGAAAATTCCAAGAACAATACCTGTTATCAATCCTGCAAGTAAAAAGGCAGGCGCTATATATATCGTATTTTCACGAAAAATAAAAAAATACGCTAAAACAAGCTGTGAAAAATTTGAAACAACAGCTCCGGCGGCTCCGACACCTATAAAAGATATGTATTTTCTTCCCAGAGCATTACATAAAAAATACATAAGTAATGCTGATAAAAATGTTCCTGTTATGGAAAATAAAAAGATATACGAGAATAAAGTTCCTGTAATTAATGCCTGCCCGATAACCTTAATACATACTAAAATTAAAAAAGAATGTAATGGAAAAATACAACAAGCAAGAATAATCGGCAGATTCGCAAGCCCGATTCGCATAAACGGAAGCGGCTTTGGTATCATATATTCAACCGCGCAGAGAAAGAGGCAGAATGCGCCTAACAGTGCAAGTGAACTTGCTTCAAGCGAACTTGTTTTAAACGATTTTACCGCGCGTTCATTTGGGGTTAAATCTTTATTACCATGCGACGCTGTCAACATCACCGCCTCCCAAACCGTGTATCATTAATAAAACATTATTGGGAAGGCACGCCGCCCACTGCCCGTTTCTTGTAATAAATCCTGCCGCAACGCACGTTTGATTATCGCAGGGAGAACTTTCTATCCATGCCTTATTCTTGCCAAGTTTAACAGTCGTAATGCCAAGAGGACCTGAAATATCCAATGTTTCTTCGGCTTCGACAGGAAATGTCCACTCGCCGTCCCGGGATCGGATCAGCGCTTGAAGCCTATCCTGCGGAATTATATAAACTTTATATACTGAAAAAAAAGTTAATATCGAAACGAACAGAATAATAATTATATCAAATAATTTTAACCGTAGTTTCATTATTGCGACAATATCATTTGCGTCTCAGATCATCCGCTGTTTTTCTTGCCGCATCCATGACTGATTGCGCTCTAGTTTCGCCTTCCCTTTCCAGATTCTTCGCGCTGGTTTCACCTTCGCTGCGCAATTTATCCGCTGCTTCCTGGGCAAGTCTTTTCTGAATCGGGTTTGAACCTGCGTTATTTACCAGTCTGTTTGCGGACGCGTCGGCTTCGCTTCGCACTCTATCCGCGGCTTGTTTTGCGCCGCTGCGGATGCTATCCGCCTGTTTTTGCGCTTCCGACATTATTTGATCTATCTGGCGGTTTACTTCATCGCTGACCTGAGTTTTAACCTCATCAACCTTTTGAGTTACTCTTCCTGTAACCTGCTCTACTACAGAACCGGTCATATCGGCAACGCCAAGACTTACATCGGGATCTTTCGCGTTCCCGCGTATAAATCCTGTCAGTTTAATATCACTTACGTTAGAACCTCCGGGAATCTTGCTTAAAATATCAGTCGCGCCTGAACCGATAGTCGAAACCGGCATACTTGCTGTCACCCTGTAATTCAACGTCATATCAAGACCTTGATCGCCGCTGATTTCCAATTTTGACGGTGGAATATTCATCACTATCGGATCTTCCAAATACAATCGTCCGTCTTTGATTATAAATCCAATATCAAGATTACCCGGAGCCGGAGTCCGCCAGTTTTCATTTCTGGAAAGAGTCGCGACTGTTGCAAAAAGTTTTGAATTTCGTATTTGCAGATTGTTCGTCTGCAGTCTTCCTTTTGAATTTATTGTATCTAATACAGGCGACAAATGCTCGTCCAGTATGCCGTATAAAGTCAGCGCGGCTGATACCTTTCCTGTATAGTTTTGAGGCTGAGGCAGTATATTCTCTAAAAATGAGAATGACGAAAGCGCGGAAGTAATGTCGAATTGTTTTATATTCATGTTAAAATCAACAAAAGGAACTTTTATATTCGTAGTATTGTATTCGCCGTTTAGAATCATGCTTCCTTCAAGTAAATTTAAACCTAAATTTTGCATAACAAATTTGCCGTCTCTCACGATTATCGCGCCTGCGGTATTTGTAATCAGGAGTTTGTCAAAAAGGATTCTGCCGATATTTACATTCAACGCAAAATTTACATTTTTGGGAACTTCGATTACGCTCATCTGGCTTGATTCTTCTGTTTTTGTTTCTACAGTTTTGCTGTCTTTTTCTTCTTTTTCACCGCCCATAAATTCGTTTAAATCGATATATTTGGATCTGAGCGCGAGAGAACCCTTAACAGTTTCATTTTTAAATACATAAGGTATAAAATTTTCCAATGAACCGTTTAATGAAATGTCCGAATTGCCGGTTATAACGTCTAAATTTGCAAGTTCTACATACCGCGGCGTAAAATTGAGCCTCATGCTTTCAATTTTCGCTCCCTGCGGAAGAATCGGGCTTTCAAAATTGAATCTGCTTAAATTTAAATGACCTGCAAGCTGGAAATCTTCATATTGTTCTTTTTGAAGCGTGGACATTTTTCCCGCAAGTTTTATATCACATTCCAGCAAACCGCTTAAAGCCGTATCATCCATAGGAATAAGATCGGTAATTGAATCAATCTCAATTTTACCGGCGAATTTAGCGGCAACCTGCATATCGCTTTCAGGCGTCTTTACATGAAGTTCCGCGTTAAAAGGATTGCCCGCGATTTCAAAACTAAACCTGTCAACATCCGCCGTAGTGCGATCAAATACCTCTCCGTCATAATGAGCCTTAACAGCAATATTTATTTTTTCAACCGACTTGGGAAGAGCCGGATAACTGAACGCGGCGTTATCTACAGACAAAGCCACGTTAGCGATCGGCATTATATTTTTATTGTATGTTCCTTTTATATCGCCGCTTAGAGCGAGGCTTCCGGTTGTTTTTAAATCTTTAAAATCATTCATGTAAACAGCCGGCACCATGGAGAGAAGGCTTTTAAAATCTGTTTTTTCGGTAGCGAATTCAATATCCATATTTATATCATCGCCTTTTATTCCCGCCGCACCGCTTAATTTTAAAACTATATCATTTAAATTAAATCTGTTATCTTTAAGCGTAAAATCCATGTTTTTTAAATCGGCTGATACATTTGATACAAATCCTACGCCTGCCTTATTCGCGAGGCGGACATTGTTCAGCCAGAAATCAATTCCGTCAATTGCAAGATTCAATTTTAAATCGACATTTTCTTTTTTCATATCGCCGCGCAGGCTGAAATTTAAAGCTTCCAGTTCCGCCGCCATTTTACTCTTATCATCTTTAAAAGCCGCCTGTAAATTGCGTATTTCAAATTTATTTAATCCTACTTTAAACACAAAAGGATCGGATTCTTTTTTTTCTGTCTGGACAACTTCTTCAACCGCTTTTTCTTCGATCGCTCCGCCTTTGTCCTCGCCGGGTTTCATTATATCCCAGTTCGCGCGGCCGTCTTCCAGAATATGTCCGTTAAGACGCGCCCGATCGAGCAATATAGATTTTACTTCTATGTTGTCCATCTTGATCACGCTTACAATGTTTACAGTTATGCTGAACCTGTCGAAAGCGACCAGCAGTTCGCCTTCAAAATCGTTTATTCCCGTCACTTCCAATCCGTCAAGACCTATATAGGCATTGGGAAAATTGCGAATAAAAGACAATTTTAAATCTTTAAAATCGACTTTAGCCAGCAGCATTTTATTTAACTCTGTCTTGGCTATATCCATCAGTTGATTTTTGAAAAGAAGCGGGGCGGTAAGCAAAATAACAAAAATTACCAATACGACGCATAATAATATCGTCAAAATTCGAATAATAGTTTTCATTTTACAGCAATTATCCCGTATTTATTGCAGAAAGTCAAGTATTGATCAAAGGACTGCCGTTAACAAATTATTTGCCTATGTTTTAATTTGTTTAATTTTTTAAAATGAATTTAATGTATTCTTCCAATTTATTAATACCCAACTTTACTCTTTTATAAAAAACCGCTAAATTAAAACCATGAAGAAAATATCACTTACAGGCATTAAACCCACAGGCGACCTGCACATCGGCAACTACTTCGGCGCGATAAAACCGGCGCTTGAACTTGCCAAAGAATACGATGCAAGGTATTTTATCGCCGATTACCACGCGCTTAATACAATGAAAGACGCAAAAGATCTCAATTCCACAATCAGACAGGTTGCCGCAGGCTGGCTGGCTTCGGGCCTCGATCCTGAGAAAGTGATTTTTTACAGGCAGAGTTCAATCCCCGAAGTTTTTGAGCTTACAACAATGCTGATGGCGTTTACAAGCAAGGGGCTTATGAACCGCGCCCACGCCTACAAAGCCGCCGTTCAGGATAATAACGAAAAAGGCGATGACACCGACGCCGGGATTAACATGGGGCTTTTTACTTACCCTGTATTGATGGCGGCTGACATTATTATTTTTGATTCCGATATTGTTCCCGTCGGCAAAGATCAGGTACAGCATATCGAAATGGCGCAGGATATCGCGCAGTCTGTAAACGCGAATTACGGACAGCAGGTTTTAAAGATACCGCAGGCAGCGGTGCAGGAAGATTCCGCCGTTATACCAGGGCTTGACGGGCGCAAAATGAGCAAGAGTTACAACAATGTAATCCCGCTTTTCGCTCCTGAAAAAACACTGCGAAAAACAATTATGCGCATAACAACCAACTCGCAGACTGTAGAGGAACCAAAGAATCCAGATGAAAGCCAGATATACCAGATATATAAATTATTCGCAGATAATGATGAGCAGGCGGCTCTCGCTGTCCGTTACCGCGCAGGCGGCATGGGCTGGGGTGAAGCAAAGGAAGAACTTTTCCGCGTTGTCAACCGGTGCCTCTCCCCCATCCGCGAACGTTATGACGCGATAATGGCGGACATTCCCGCTCTGGATAAAATTCTGGAACAGGGAGCGCAAAGGGCAAGACCTATCGCGTCGGCGACTGTTAAACGTTTCCGCAAAGCGGCTGGTATTGATTATTAACAATGGAGTGATTATGGGTACAGTTGCATGTATAGGAAGCGGCAATATGGGCTTCGCTTTAATGAAATGCGCCGCAAAGGGAACGGAAATTTATATAACAGATGCTGACGCGCAAAAAGCGAAGCAGGCGGCGGACTCCCTTGGAGCAAATTTTTTATTATACAATACAGAAGCGGCAGAAAAAGGCGATATTATATTTCTAGCGGTTAAACCTCAGATTTTGGCGCAGGTGTTAGCCGAAATTGCACCTGTTGTTTTAAAAAAACGCGAAGCCGGCGCTCCGCCCGCGCTGGTTTCAATGGCGGCAGGCTGGTCTATCGAAAAGATACAGAAAGCCGTCGGTGAAAAAACACCTGTTGTAAGAATAATGCCGAACACGCCCGCGCTTATCGGCAAGGGAATGATCGCAATGGCATGTTCTAAAGAAATAAAAACGAATACAGTATCGATATTAGAAAATATTTTAAGCGGCGCCGGTGTCATCGATATGGTAGAAGAACGATTTATGGATGCTGTTACAGGACTCTCAGGTTCAGGACCGGCGTATGTGTATTTGTTCATCGAAGCGCTAGCTGACGGCGGAGTGCAGGCGGGGCTTCCAAGAGATAAAGCGCTCAGATACGCCGCGCAGACAGTGTTTGGGGCCGCCGCAATGGTTCAGGAAACAGGCAAACACCCCGGCGAATTAAAAGATATGGTAACATCTCCCGGCGGCACCACAATAGCCGGTATCGCCGCTCTCGAAAACGGCGCTTTCCGAAGCTCGGTAATAAAAGCCGTAGAAGCCGCATGGAAACGCTCCATAGAACTGGGATAATATTACATTTTATAAAAAATTATTAAGAGGTGACTGACACCTTTGGGAAACTATTACACCATTTTGAATATAATTAAGAGGTGACTGTCACCTTTGGAAAAAATAAAAAACCGCCGATATTGCAGTATGCGCAGATTTTTTCTTTTCCTTCCATTATTTGCGTTAGTTTTTACTCCTATCTTCGCCCAAGGGCATGAACAGTGGCAGTATTCCGATGTAATCCGCGGCGAAGTAGTTATTGATTATGAGCCAATCTACGCAGGACACATAGACGAAGAGTACCCTCTCAGCGCGGAAGCGGCAGGCAGGCGAGCTCTTGAAGAAATGGCTTTATTTTTTTCCGCGATGATCTACGGCTGGTCTTTCAATTACGAAGTCGGAGAGCGCGCCAGAAATATCGCAGAACTTTTAGAACTCGAACCCTGCGGAGAAATAAAATGGGGTGATCCGGGGCTCAAGGTTACAGAAACAGAAATCAGGGATATGAACCTGAGAGTGTGGGCGGATTATCATTTGAATGATTCACAGCAAAAACGCATGCAGGTGTGGCGCACCGGATTAATCAGAAACGCGCAGGCGACAGGTTACGGCCCTTCTTTTTTGGAAGAATACCCCGGCTGGATTGCGATAAAAAAAACGGCTCTTGAAGATTCGGCGAGAGCGGCGTTACGCGCCGCTTTAAGAGGCGGAGAAAGAAACCGCCCGAAAGAGGTAACGGGTTTTATCTCTCTTGCATCATTTCCGCGCTATTATATCGACTCCGGGCGCTGGTCTGTGTACGGGCGTTTCAGAGTGCAGATTACAAATATAATACCATTTGCAGCTTATTAATCAACGCTATTCAGGTTTAATCTGATACTGAGACATATTCCTTCCTCGGACAATCGCGCAATTACGCCCGTTTCCTTTCGCGGAATACAATGCCTTGTCAGCTAAATCGTAGAGTTCTTCATAATTATTTGACACGCCGCACCTTTCGATATACACCCCAATGCTCATTGTAACAAATTCGTTAATATTGGATTTTTCATGCGGTATTTTTAATGTTTTAATCAGTTTAGTAACGCGCGATATAACAGCGTCAACATGCGAAGCGTCTTTTTCAAACCAAAGCAGGGCAAACTCTTCGCCGCCGACACGCGCGCAGTAAACACCCATCGTTTTATTCAGTCTGATAAGAGCGCCGCCAATCGCGCGCAGGCAGTCATCTCCTTTCGGATGTCCGTAAAAATCGTTGTAATGTTTAAAGAAATCAATATCCGCTATTGCCACGCACAGATAATCATCAGAAGTTCTGTAATTAGTTAAATATCTTTGAAATGTCTGTTCAAAGTCGCGGCGGTTTCTTAATTTGGTTAATTCGTCTATCGTGCTTTGATCCAGATACTTGTTACGCTCCTCTTCCATCTTCCATGCGTTTAACTCCGACACTAAGCGCAGCATCGTAATACGCCAGCATATAAAAAGGCTGATAAGAGCGGAAAATATTACATTGTAAATATCAACTATATATATACCGGGCTCTTTTAAAAGAACTGTAAATGTAATAAAAACAGCGGTCGCGCTTGCTATCAAACATAAATTAAAAACAGGGGAGCTGTAAAACAAAAACAGCGAGCAGACAAGAAGTGTCATAAAAGTTACCGTGTAGTTATCACGGTTCATCAATACGCCGGTAAAAATGCCAAAGAAAACAACGTTTATAAAAAACAAGATAATAAGGATACATACTTTTCTTTTATTCTCCAGCCTTTTCTGTTGATTAATCAACTTAATGTTGCGGTTCGCAATAATAAAAAGTAATAAACTGAAAAGAGAAATAACTAAATAAGCCGCGGCTTCCTGAATATTATGGTTCACTAATAGAGGAAAACCTGAAAAAAGCGCAGCCAGAACTATCGCAAGAACATTGCCTACGCGCAGGTTGTAAAGATTGTTCTTATGTATTCTTTCCATACATTCATGGTACTGCTCGTACCCAAGTGAATAATAACGCCAAATAGTAAATAATTTTTTCATAGAAATTATTTTTTCCCGGAGTACAAGGTAAACTCCATTTTTTCTTTATTTTGCGAAAGCATACTAAGCCATAAATTTTTCTTCTTGGTAATTTCTTTGCTCTTGCGCCCGACGCTTCTTAACTTATCGTAAATTTGCGATCCGTTCTTGGCGGCAAGCCACGTTTTATAATGATCCGCCTGGAAAATGATATTTGCTTTCTCCTCAACTTCTTTATCTATATGTTTTTCGTAAGCGTTTAAAAGAAGCTGGTACTTCTCTGTTATTCCCCTAAGATAATCAAGGATCAGCCTGTCAAACGCGGGAAGCTTTTCGCTGAGATCGACAAGATGATTTAAATATTCAACAGCAAGATAATAGTCTTCGTCTCTGCAGTACGCCTTTAAACCGTGCCTGCACAACTGCACATAAGATTCATTATCGATTGAAGTCATGCCGAAAATTTGAACCGGCGTCGCTATCGTAAATTTCGGCATGGAGATTGCAACCTTTGTAAGCAGTTCCATCATATCCTGATAAATGCGCTGTTCCCACAAATTTTCGCGGATGGACGAAAAAAGTTTTGTCATATCTTCGGCAAATTGCTCTTTGTAGCGTTCGTTTTTATCGAATACAACTTCGCAGGTTGGGATCATAACCCCTTTGAATTCAATATGCCCTGTATCAAAAAAATAAAGCGCGTTATTTTGCGCGAGCTTGCAGATGTTAGCCGCATTTTCTTTTTCGTAATTCATCATAACCTGTTTAGCGATCATGATCCTTGAATCGTGGGGCGAAAGTTCGTTTGCCCTTGTTTGCAGTCTCGCGCCTGAATTGAGAAGAAAACCGGCAAGGTTTCCCCTTTCTGTAATAATCAGCGGGCTTTGAGTATTGCCCCCCGTGATTCCGGCGGTTATTTTAAAGATTGGAAGCGCGTCGGCTTTTTCACCGCGCTTTGTGATTATCGCAGGATCATTTACAACATTGGTCTTGCAAAAATAATCGATAATGCAAAGCGTAACCATAAGCGCGTCTGTCGCGCTCGCGGCGACTACAACCATTTCATCTCCGCGCTCTCTCTGGCTGATCGCGCCGCACTGGGTAGAAATGCGTTTAATTTCGTTTTCAATCGCCCAATCCAGATTGTGCATCATCGAAAGATTTTTTCTGGATTCCATACAGAATTTGGTATAACCGTGAATATCAAGCATGGCGACGTATAAATTGGAAATTTGAAGCGTCTTTTTTAGATCTCCCGCTTCTGGAAAATCCCTGTCGGGGATAACCATTTCCTTCCAGAGTTTTTTATGGGTGTTCGGACAAATAGCGGAAAAGAAGCCCCAGCTCGTGCGTTTCAAAAGTATAAAAGCTCTCATTATAACGGCGTGAGTCCATTTTTCCTTTAATACAGGTTGAACCAGTTCCTTTAGTTTTGAAAAAGTGATAATTTCTTTAGAAACGATCTTGTCGTAAAGGAAAGAGAAAAATTCATATTCAGACATTCCGCTGTTGAATTCGCTAATGTTTTTCACTTGTTTACCTGACTAGTATTATACTATACACTTAAATAAAATAACAGTGATAAAAACGATAAATATGTTGTTAATCCGCAGGATTTAGGATATATTTAAATTAAGGATATTAAATGGATGCTGCCGCTGCTTTGAACAATTCAGCCGTCGCGCTGACCGAAGCAAATAAACCCTTTGAAGCGATTCCTCTGTTTCACGAAGCGTTGGTCTTGGAGCCTGAGAACCCCCTTTTATGGATGAACCTTGGGATAGCCCAGCAAAAAACCGGAGAATACACTCAGGCAATCGACAGTTTTCAGCGGTCTATTGTTATAGACGGCTCCATGTCGGAATCATGGCATTCCATGGGTTTAATCTATTATGAATTAAACGAATTTGAACTGGCGCGGGAATGTTACCTTTCGGCTTTGGATATCGCAGGCAACGATCCGAAAATTTGGAACAACCTAGGAGTTGTTTATTATAACAGCAGTAATTTTGAGGACGCGCGATATTGTTTTGAAAAAGCGGTAAGTCTTGTCCCTCAATACCTTGACGCATTAATAAATCTTCGCGACACATGCAGAGAACTCGGCGATTACCGCGCCGCCGCTGAATTTGAACGGGTCATATCTGGTTTGGAATATAATGTTCAGGAATAATATAAATTATGAAAATACTCTATGTTGCCGAACTTGTCGGTAAGGCCGGAGTTTATACTTTAAGAAAATCATTAAAAGAATTAAAAGAACATTATAGGTGGGATTTTCTGATTGTCTGCGCGGATGGAGCGACAGGAGGAAACGGACTTGGAAGAAGCCACGCCGCTTACATTCACAAAATGGGCGCGAATGTGATAACACTCGGCGAGTGTTGTTTCTATAAAAAAGATTTAACAGAAAATCTTGATAAATGCTCTTATGTCCTGCGCCCGGAAAACCTCAACAGCGAAGCTCCCGGAATCGGGTCAAAAGTTTTTAATATTAACGGCGAGAAAATAGCAGTTGCGGTTTTTATCGGGCAAAACTGTTTTAACAGAGTTCATCCTAACAACCCTTTCACAGCTCTAGCGCCTGTACTTGAGCGCCTGCAAAAACAAACTCCGTATGTCGTCGTGGATTTTCACGCGCAGGCGAGCGCCGAAAAGAAAACATTTTTTTACGCCGCAGACGGTTTATGCTCCGCGGTAATCGGATCGCACATCAGAGTGCAGACTGCTGACGAAACAATAACGCCGAACGGAACAGCGTTTATAACAGACGCGGGCAGAACCGGAAGCCAGCAGTCTATAGGCGGCTGTGAAATTAACTCGCGCATTAAGGAATACCTGACAGGTATTCCCGACTGGACGCGCGACGCATGGGAAATGCCCGAACTTCAAGGTGTGTTCCTGGAAATTGACAAACAGGGTAAAACGCAGTTGATAGAGCGGGTACGCCATCCTATCGAAATAAAGACAGCGGAAAAAGACGTTTAAGTCCCTTCTTTTACAATTTCTATCCTGATACCTTCATTTTGATCCACTTCGTCCTTCGGCGGAATGGTTACGCGCAATATTCCGTTTTTGTAAACCGCTTTTACCTTTTCCTGCGCGTATTTATCTAAAGGAACAAAATATTTCTGTTTTTCGATGTCTTTCATTTTAAGGCGGCGTTTAAAGTAATGAACGTTTTCTTCCGCGTTAAATCTTACCTGACTGTCCTCTTCCGCGTCCGAATTACCGATTTTCGCGGAGAAAACCATGTAATCGCCCTGAAACGAAAGGCTGATGTCTTTCTCGTCAAAACCGGCAAGCGCGAATTCAAAAACCAAAGACTTGTCTTCCGTCATAAAAACATTCATCGGCGGATACGAATAATTCGGATAAAAATCCGTGTTTTCATCGAAAAATTGTTTGAATATAAACGGTTCCTGATTAAAATTACCGCTGCCGCCGCAATTATTAAAATTCCTGTGGAATTCGCTGTTAAACTTTTGGGCTGCGTCGAATATTTCATCGAAAATGCTGCCCAGATCCATGTAATTTCTTGTACCTTTCATAAAAACTCCTTGCGCGAACGCTTTCGCCGTTCACAATTTTTATCACATCCCCATACGGGCGATGTTTATGAACCATCCGGCTCCATAGCTAAATTTACTAAAGATTGAATGAAAAGTCAAATGAATTTTAATAACCGGATGAAGAGGCGCCTGAAAGCAGTTTTACAGCGGAACTTGTTCCGATCCTCGAAGCCCCGGCATTTATGAACATTTCAAGATCGTCCCGGGTTTTTACACCGCCCGCCGCCTTGATTTTTACGTCTTTTCCAATGTGTTTTTTAAATAATTCCACATCCGCGATTGTCGCGCCCGCCGTTCCGAAACCTGTTGAGGTTTTTATAAAATCGGTGCCGGCTTGTGTTACAATTTCACACATACGCATTTTTTCTTCTTGCGATAAATAACAGGTCTCGATTATAACTTTTAATATTTTTTCGCCGCAGGTTTTTTTAATTAATTTAATTTCTTCCAATATGTAATCATAATTGTTATTTTTTACATCGCAGACATTTATAACCATGTCTATCTCGTTAGCGCCGCTCAGTATGGCGCGTTCGGCTTCTAAGACCTTCGCTGCTGTGATTGAATAACCAAGCGGAAAACCGATTACCGTACAGATATTTAAATCTTTATATTCGTTATTAATCGGTTTTACATAACAGGCGGGAACGCAGACTGAAGCGGTTTTAAACTTAACCGCCTCATCGCAGAGTGTTTTAATCTCCTGCCATGAAGCGGTCATTTTTAACAGAGTGTGATCTATTCTTGATAGAATCTCCGCATCTGTCATCGTCAGCCAATCTTATTAAGAGCCATCAGTACAAAATATACAAGGAACAACGCGGAGGCGCCGATTATGATTGTGTGCACTTCCTTTATCTTATTGTTAAAAAGTTTAACGATTACATAGAAAATAAATCCAGCCGCGATGCCGAAAGAAATGTTATATGCAAATGTCATAACAGCGATGGTAAGGAACGCGGGAATCGCCTCTTCCATGTCCTTCCATTGGATGCCGATAAAGGACTCAGCCATCATGATGCCTACGATGATCAATATGGGCGCTGTAGCCTGAGCCGGAGCCATACCAAAGAGCGATACCAGCGGCAGACAAATCAGGAACAGAAGAGCGGTAACTATGGAAGCCAGACCTGTGCGTCCGCCTTCGCTGATACCGGAGGCGCTTTCGATGTAGGTTGTGGTGTTGGAAGTGCCGAAAAGCGCGCCGATAGAAGTAGCTGTCGAGTCGGCAAATAACGCCTTATCCATTTTTGATTTAAAACCTTTTGATTCAAACAAGGCTTTTTCATCTTCATCATCAAAGATACCGTGTTTTCTGCCTGTGCCGATCAACGTACCGATAGTATCAAAAGTATCTGTAAGGCTGAAAGCGAAAATGGTTATCAATACGATAAAAGTCCTTCCGTCGGAAAACAGAGTCTTAAGACCGATTTCGCCGAAGAAAGCAAACGACACGTCGTTGAAACCTGAAAGCGCGGACATATCAAAAAGCTTATCGGGAACATGAGTTATCCCCATCGGGATACCGATCAATGTCGTGACAACAATGCCGATAAGCATCGCGCCTTTTACTTTTAATTGTAAAAGAATAATAGTAATTGTAAGACCGATAATCGCGAGAACCGGTCCTACAGAATTAAATTTACTCAGCTCCGGCACTGCCGCAGCGCCCGGGGTAAAGCCGGGCGAAGTGGAAACAAAGTTGATAAAACCTGCGTTCTTAACGCCGATGTAAGCGATGAAAAGACCGATACCGCCGCCGATTGCAAGTTGAAGCGATCTGGGTATCGATTTGATAATCGCTTTTCTAAGACTCGTTACCGTTACGATTATATTGATAATACCGCAGATAAATACCATGGCGAGAGCTTCCTGCCATCTGAAACCTAACGCTCCGCATACAGTGTATGCAAAGAAAGCGTTTAATCCCATACCAGGCGCCGTAGCGTAAGGCACTTTCGCGACCAAACCCATAATAAGAGTTCCGACAGCGGCGGCAATTATTGTGGCGACAAAAACGCCGCCCCAGCTCATCGGGTTGTCTTCCGTCCCGGCAAGCGTAAGAATACTCGGATTAACAAACATTATGTAAGCCATTGTAAAAAATGTTGTAAAACCGGCTAAAATCTCAGTTTGAACATTCGATCCGTTTTTAGTTATTCCAAAAAAATTATCCATAAAAATTATACCTTCCTTTGTTTTTCTACTTCACATACAGAGGGCGTTCTACATACTTTGTATGCAGAAGTTTGTGCGCTTTGTGTCCGCCGGGCTCGCCGAGGAATTCCTTGTAAACCTGCCCTATAAACGGATTTTGATGCGAACAGCGGTACTGCGATTTTTCATCATCTGTGTATATGCCGCCTGTGCGCTGTTTGCGGATTTCATCCGTGCAGCCGTAGGGCTGTCCGCCGCCTGCGATACATCCGCCGCGGCACGCCATTACTTCTACAAAGTGATAAGGCGGCTCTTTGCCGGCTTTAAGCGTGGCGCGGATTTTATCCAATACAGCCGCGATATTTCCCATCTGGTGAGCTACCGCGATGCGAATCTTTGTGCCGTTACCGAAATCAACTTCGCCTTCCTTAACGCCGTCCAAGCCGCGCGCAGGTTTAAAGTTGACATCGGCAAGTTCTTTCTTTGTAACAAGGTAGTACGCGCTGCGAACAGCAGCTTCCATTACGCCGCCTGTTACGCCGAAAATTGTACCTGCTCCTGTGTACGGTCCCAACGGACTGTCGGCTTCTTCGTCATTGAGTTTTAATATTTCGATACCAGCCTGTTTGATCATGCGGGCAAGTTCGCGTGTTGTGATTACGATATCGACATCATAACCATGACCTGCGCTCTTCATGTCGTCGTTGCGTTTTGTTTCCCATTTCTTCGCGGTACACGGCATAACGGAAACCGAATAAACCTTGTCTGCGTTTACTCCGGCTTTTTCAGCCCAGTACGCCTTGATCATAGCGCCCATCATCTGCTGCGGCGATTTGGCTGTCGAGAAATTGGGAATCATGTCGGGATAATATTTTTCCATGTAGTCTACCCACGCAGGGCAGCAGGAAGTAATAAGCGGAATGGGGCTTCCCTTTTCGTTTAATCTTTTTACAAGCTCCGAGCCTTCTTCCATGATGGTAAGGTCTGCCGAGAAGTTTGTATCAAAAACTGTTTTAAAGCCAAGTCTGCGAAGAGCCGCGTAAATCTTTTTTGTAAAAACCGTTCCCGGCGGCAAGCCGAACTCTTCGGCGAGAGCGACACGAACCGCAGGCGCTATCTGTACAACAGGATGCATACTTTCATCCTGAAGAGCGTTCCATACTTTTACTGTGTCATCGCGCTCGTAAATCGCGCCGACAGGGCAATGAGCCGCGCACTGACCGCATTTAATACAGGGGCTTTCACCTAACGGTGTGTCCGCCGCGCTTGCGATTTTTCCATTGATACCGCGTCCTAAAAATTCCAGCGCCCATACATTCTGAACATCCTGACACACTTTAACGCATCTGCCGCAGCGGATACATTTTTCAGGGCACAGGACAATCGCCGGGTTTGAATCGTCTATCGGAACACTGCTTTTCACTTTAACGAAGGGTGTTTCCCTTATTCCAAACTCCGCGGCTAAATCCT